>JAEEGL014577315.1_pt1 | contig 10854 bp, 7 predicted proteins | sample 9134231 | NCBI WGS metagenome assembly JAEEGL01 (sample SAMN16246548, study PRJNA631951) | gut metagenome | biome: gut microbiome; feature: rumen; material: fiber-attached | host: Bos | place: Iran: Karaj | collected 2018-10
CTCTTCTTCGGGCTCTCCCTCTTCTTCGGGCTCGCCTTCTATTTCCGATCCGCTCTCTTCTCCGGCTTCCTTTTCGGGCGTTGCTCCCGGACCGGTCTCCATCCTTTGTTTTTCCCCAAATGTAGACGCGTCAACAAATCCTGCCGGCGTCCATACATACCCTTCGTCATTCGCTCAGTAAGGGCTCTGGATTCCGTTCTCCGCCTGATACTGGGCTACCTGGTCCCTCAAGTTGGAAACATCTGCGCCGACCCATTGGCTTCTCAGCGCCTGCGGATCGGTATAGTTTGGATCGTTGGCCCCGGCCTGAACGTTCTTCAGCTGTCCCTCCGTCAGATCCCCGTGGTCATACGCATTCTGCGCCTGGTTCGCCAGAAAGCTCCTTCTGTCCGCACCGTGCTCATTGAGGGCGCCGTTGACTTTATCGAAATGCTTCACGCGGTCGTTGAGATACTCCAGATATTTAGGGTCATCCCTGTAGCGGTCGGCCTGGCCCATGAGAAACTCGGAAGCGGTGCTGTTGCTGTCCATCTCGTCGCACTGCATGTCATAATTTTTGCCGCTGTCATAGTTATACAACTTGCCATTTTCATCCCGTGCGTTTCCGGCCTGGATCAAATCGCCGGTAAAGGAGTCGTACTTGCTCGGATCGTCCGCATATTCGCTCTGGTACCCATGCCTTCCCTCATGGATCAGGGAATCCAGCGTCTCATAGGGATTGTCAAAGTGTTCCCTGTTGATCTGGATGAGATTGCCGATATCGTTGTAACTTCCGTATTTGCTGCGGGGGCCGTCGTAGAACGTTACGATTGCAGGATCTCTCCCGTTGGCGGCGGCATTCCGGTTTTCCACCTCCTGACAGATCATCTCCCTGCTGACGTCATCCAGCTTTCCCCAGTTGTCGGAATGGAACTGGTCGAGGAGTTCGTCGTCGGAATAATCGGAATACGGGCGAAAGCCCTCATACGCAGGTTCCGCTTCCTGCTGCGGCCCGCTGAAGGCGCCGTCGATGATACCTGAGATCCCGCCGACCAGGTTATCGATGAAAGAGCTCATCCCAGCACCTCGCTCAGCCTATGCGGCCGGACGTCCCCCGCCGCGATGAGGCCCCGCTCAAAGGCGGCGACCCGGATCATGTTCACGTCCTTATCAAGATGCTTCTCCAGTGCCTGGACAGCCTCCTTCGCCGCGTCGAACTCACCCCTCTGGCGCAGAAGGTCCACCATCACCATGGCGGCGTTCCTGTCCGGCTTGCGCTGGATGTGGTTCACCAGCATCTCCAGCGCCTTGTCGCTGGCGGATTCCTTGAAAGCCTTCACAGTCTCCGCATTCTCTTCCGGCGTCTCTCCGTCCCGGAGGGACCAGTAGGCCCGCAGATACCAGATGCCCGCGGAGCCGGGAGCGTCCTTTCCTTCCTCCAACAGGCCGGCCAGATACGCCTTCCTGGCGTTCTCCGGGACCATCTCGTTGCTGAAGGCGGCCTGATAGGCCTCGCTCTTCAGGATGCCGGGAACCCGGGGATCCAGGCGGTTGGAGAAATCGGAGGAGACGTAGCCGCAATGGGGACACAGGGATACCGTCTCATATTCTTCCGGGGAATGGGTGTTGCCGTCCAGTTCGCGGAACTCGCCGTAGGACGTGTAGCTGGATACGGTCCGCAGGGTGAGCGCGTCACCGCAGATGGGGCAGCGGACTTCTTGCTCGCGATAGGTTGCCATTTCGATGCTTCTCCTTTAAAAAAGGGGATCCCGTACGGGACGGAATCCCCTGATACTGACGCAGATTATTTCTGCCACTTCTCGACGGCATAGTCGCCGAGCTTCTGGATGTCGGTGATGATGGCGTTCAGCTCGCGGACGCACTCTTCCACGTCTTCCACCGGCATGACTTCGGTGTAGCCGGCGCCGAAGAGGCCGAAGCTGCGGAGAGTCTTCCTGCGGATGTCGATCGACGGCTGAGCGGTCTTGCTCTGGATCTGCAGGACCAGGTCAGGCCGCAGAGAGGCACGGACAAGGGTGATGAACCAGATGATGAAGGCGATGATCGCGCAGATCGCGAACAGGATTCCGATGAACCTGGAGAACCCGCCGAGAGCAATGAGAGTAGTGGCGGAAGTAGCCAGGCACGGGAACGCAAGGCCAGCGCACAACAGTTTCAGGAACCACCTCTTGTTCAGCAGGAAGGAGGGGACCATACCGCCGAGGCCCAGCAGCAGACTGACGATCACGGCCAGCGCGATGTCGCCGGTAAAGAAACTGCGCTGAATGAGTCTCGGTATGATGAGAGAGTAGACGAGGGCCCCGATGCCGGTGAGCAGGAGGCCTACCAGGAGGGCCCAGGCCTGGAACACGTAGCGCCTGTGTACCGAGACACCGGCGATCTCGTCCACCGAGAACTCATAGTTCAGGCAGGTGCGTCCCGCGATGCCGCTGCCGGGGGCGCGGAAGATGAGGCGCTTGTTGGTGAGCTGGAGCTTGCCCTTGGCCCACTCATACGGGATGCCGATGACGCGGTTGTTCATCCTGGCGACCGTGTACTGCTTGACCGGCTTCTCCTCGTCGCTCAGCTCCAGGCAGTCCGGGACGATGGAAGCGCCTTCTTCGAAAGCGCCCTTGCCGTAGTTGTTCTCGGTACCGAAGCCGACCTTGACGGCGAGTTTGCGGACCTTCTGCCCGAAGCTCTCGGTCGGGACGGGCTGGTAGCCGCCGACAGGATTGTAGCCGCCCTGTCCCCCGACAGGATTGTAGCCGCCCTGTCCCCCGACGGGATTGTAGCCGCCCTGACCGCCGGCAGGGTTGTAGCCGCTCTGGCCGCCGGCAGGATTATAGCCGCCCTGGCCGCCGGCAGGGTTGTAGCCGCCCTGGCCATAGCTGTTCTGGCCGCCGAAGTTATTGGGGGCGTAGCCGCCCTGACCGCCGACGGGATTGTAGCCGCCCTGAGGGCTGTTGTACTGACTGAAACCGCCCTGGTTGTAGGTGCCCTGGTTGAAGGCGTTCGCACCGGGATCCGCCGGCGCGCCGGAAGCGAGAGCCGCCGCCTGAGCTTCAGGGCAGCTGCAGACTTCCCCGTCCTCGCGATAGGTGCCGCAGTAACTGCAATAGTAACCCATTTTCCTCTTCTCCTTGTCTATGTGTGAAGCGTCCGGACTACGCCGGACCGCTCCATTTTTCTCAACTACATTTTTAGCATCTGCTCAGTGAGATGTCAAGGTCTTCCCCCTTCTCCGTACCCTTTTCGGGACAGAAGGCTCCCGGCCTTTTCAGACCGGGAGCCCTTGGGATTCCGTTATGGGGTCAGGAGCGCCGAAGGGGCGTCCGCTGTCCCGCGGGAGAAGCCGTTCAGCCTTCCCTTTCCTTCTTCCTCAGGAAGAGGTACAGGGCGGCGGAAGCGGCCATGAGGGCGGCGTATCCGCCCGCACGGCTGGCGTCTCCGGTGTTGGGAACGTAGGTGTTGGTGATCACGAATCCCTCGGCGGCGCTTCCGGTCACCGCGGACTCATAGTTCTCCACCTCGATCTCTTCGACGCCGTACTCGATCTCCTTGCCGGCCTCGAACTTGTCCAGGCCTTCGAAGGTGGCGGTCCAGCCGTTCTCCTCGCTGAGCTCGGCAGAGTCGATCTTCTCCCCGCCCTTCAGCAGGTTGACGGTGACGGCATCGGGACGCTTGCCGTCCTTGTCGTCTTCGTCGTCCCAGACCTTGGTGACGGTGATGTCGATCTTCTCGGGCGCGTGGATGTTGACGATCTCATAGCCATCGGCGGTATTTCCGCTCACGGTGGTCTCGTAGCCGTCCACCGCAATCTCCTTGACGGTGTACTCGATCTCCTCGCCGGCGGCGTATCTGTCAACGCCTTCGAAGATGGTGGCCCAGCCGTTCTCCTCGCTGAGCTCGGCCTCGGCTACCGCCTCGTCGCCGTTCATGAGGCTGATGGTGATGGAATCGGGGCGCAGGCCGTCCTGGTCGTCGTTATCGTCCCAGATCTTGGTGACCTTGACGTCCATCTTCTCGGGCTCGTGGACGTTGGTGATGACGAAGTCTTCGATCTCGGCCTCATAGCCTTCCACGTCCTCTTCGTCCACGGTGTACTCGATCTCCTTGCCGGCCTCGTACTTGTACAGGTCGGTGAAGGTGGTCTCCCAGCCGCCTTCCTCGTCCAGGGTGGCGTCGTCGATCTTCTCGCCGTCGGCGTACAGGTTGACCGAGATGCTGCCGGGGCGCTTGCCGTCCTGGTCGTCGTTGTCGTCCCAGACCTTGGTGACGGTGATGTCGATCCGCTCGGGATCGTGGGTGTTGGTGATCACGAAGCCGTCTTCCATGCTGCCGTCGGTGTCGGATTCGTATCCTTCGACTTCCAGCTCCTTGACTTCGTACTGGATCTCGTTCTCCCACTCGACCTCTTCATACTTCCAGAGGTCGGTGAAGGTGGCGCTCCACTCGTTCTCCTCGTTGAGAACGGCGGTGCCGAAGCTCTCGTCTCCGCTCATCAGTTCCACGGTGACGGAATCGGGGCGCTTGCCGTCCTGGTCTTCGTTGTCGTTCCAGACCTTCCTGACGTCGATGTCCCTCATCTCCCTGTAGTGGACCACGGGGACCGGGAACACGTACTGGCTCAGCTCGTCGACGGCCCTGTCATCCAGGGGAGCGGGGTCGGGCTCGGTGGAGGTGTAGTAGAGGATGGCGGACACGTTGGTGTCGTAGTCTCCCTCCACGGCTTCCTCGTAGATCTCGAGGGTGTAGGTGAGGGTCACGGGATGGGCGTTCTCCACCGGAACGTTGAGGGTCCAGAAGATGGAGTCGTTCTCCTGGCCTTCGGCGACGTGGACGATGTAGGGATAGTAGGTGTCGCCGTTCTCGTCTCCGATGACCTCGCCGAAGTTCCAGATGCCGTCCTCATAGGTCACGGGCAGTTCTTCGCCGTCCAGGGTGACCTTGAAGGTGCCGGCTCCCTTGTCGACCAGGGTGAACCACTCGGGGATGATGTCCTCGACGTAGCCGTCTTCCACCATGTAAAGGATGTTGTCCTTCACCAGGTCGAAGGCTTCCTCCACTTCGGAAGAGGTGGAAGCGTCCTTGGTGAACAGGGCACCGTAGTCGCTGATGCCGTCCGAGACGATCCAGTCGTTGAAGCTCTTGGCGATCTCCAGACCGGAACCGCTGCCCCAGCCGTTGTAGACGATGGCCACGCCGTTGTACTTGGCCACCATGTCGGTCCAGAGGTGACCGGTGAGGTACAGGGCCTTCTGCAGGCTGTCCGGATGGAGCTGGTAGAAGTCGGGGTTGACAGTGGTGGTGTAGCTGTAGACACCGTCGTTCTCTTCCACGGTGTAGGGGTTGGCCTGCATCCAGTTCAGGTCCGCGAAATTGGACGCGGGGGTGAACTCATAGTACTTCTTGTGCAGGTTGTAGGTGTAGTTGCCGTTGGTCAGATCGTGCTCGGTGACGGTGCCGTCCGCGCTCGCGCTTCCCTTGTCCGCATAGCGGCAGTAGTAGTCGTACTTGGTGGGATTGCCCAGCTCCTCGTTCTCGCTGGCGTAGAGCTTGGCGAAATCGTTGGCGTAGAAGTTGCCGGTCTTTTCGAAGTAGGCGTCGAAAGACAGGCTGGCCAGCTCATCGGCGGTGGCGCTGAAGAAGTTGACGTTGTCCACGAAGCGGTACGCGCTCTTGGAATAAGCGATGGTCTGCTGGCCGATCGCCGGGGTGGCGTAGACCACGTTCTTGGCCATGTACTGCCCGTAGATGGAGGTGGGCTCGTCCTCGTCGTCGTTCCAGATGTAGGTCTTTCCGTCGGTGAGGAAGAAGACGTACTTGTGATGGTCCGGCACTGCCTTGTCGGCGGTCAGCCACTCGTCGGCCAGCTTCAGGCCGCCCTGCAGGTTGGTGCCGCTGCTGAGGGCCTTCAGTTCGGCTTCGGTGACGTTGATGGCGTCGGTGATGAGCTGCTTGGTGTCTTCGCCATAAAGCACCATGCCGCTCTTGGCCTCACCGGAAGCCATCTTGATGGTATCGAAGACCCTGCCGCGGACCTTGATGACGCCGACGTTCAGGTCGATGTTCCGGTCCTTGATGTCGTCAAGGAGTTCGATGACGCAGGAAGCGAAGTCCAGATTGCTGTTCTGGGTCGAGGTAGAGGAGTCCATGACGAACACGATGTCATAGACGTTCTTGTACTCGGCGGAAGGAAGCTGCAACGTGACGTCGGTCTGCCTCTTGTACTTCCAGAGGACCTCCTCGCTGGCATACTTGTCACCGCTCACGTCGGGTTCCTGCTCCGCCGCGAACGCGAAGTTCGGGACGAGGCTGAACGCCAGGGCGATGACCAGGATGAGGCTGAGGATCCGGGTTCTGTTCAGATTCTTCATGTGTTACCTCTCTTATTCTACGCGGTCTTCCTTCCGTGCCTACCGGTCCGTACGGGAAGCCGCTTAATGCACGCTTACAATATTACACCTCATCCGGCTCTCCGTCAAACGGAAAGGGCCCGATGAGGTGTGTCTCATACCGCTTTTTGTTGTTTCGTACCTATTATTTCCCGCCGTCCGCGGACAGGCGCGTCAGAACCGCATCCTGCAGAAGAAACCGGTCCCGTCCGGACTCCGGTCCGCCCTTCCGGACTCCCGGATCTCCTGCGCGAAGGCCTCCGGATTCTTGAGGTAGTAGTCCTGGTGGTATTCCTCCGCCTCATAGAACGCGCCGAAGGGCTCCACGCTGACGAACGCCTTCCGTCCGTACTCCTCCTCCAGGGCCCGGAGCTGCTTCTCCGCCTCCGCCTTCTCCTCTTCTTCCAGGTAATAGACCGCCAGGGTGTAGGAACGGCCCCGGTCGATGAACTGTCCTTCCCCGTCGAAGGGGTCCACCGAGCGAAGGAAGATCTCCAGCAGCGCGCCGTAGGCGACCCGGGCGGGATCGTACCCGATCCGGATGGTCTCCCGGTGGCCGGTCCGCTGGCTCTTCACCTGCTCGTAGGTGGGATCCTTCTCCTCCCCGCCGCTGTAGCCGCAGACCACGCTCTCCACTCCTTCGGTCCCGGCGAAGACGGGATCGATGCACCAGAAGCATCCTCCCGCGAAGTACGCGTACGCCGTCATGCCGTCTCCTCCTTTGCCAGTTCCTCTCCCGCGATCAGCGCGGAGAGGGCGAACAGGGACGCGCCGATGGGGATGGCGTCGGTGTCCGCCTTGTACATGGGGCTGTGCCAGGAATGGACGCAGCCCTTCTCCTCGTTCCTCACCCCCAGCCAGTAGAAGAATCCCGCGGTGCCGGGGTGCCCGTCCACGCCGGTCATGTACTGGCCGAAGTCGTCCCCGCCGCCGGAGGGGTCCGGCCGCACCGGGACGGCGCCGGCCGCCTCGACGGCCCGCACCGCGATGCCGTAGAGGTCCCGGTGGCCGTCCACCGGGCGGTTGTCGGTGACGTCCAGATGGGGCACGATCTCCACCTCGGCCTCGGTGCCGAAGGCGGCTCCCACCCCTTCGCTGATCTCCCTCACCCGCTGCCACATCCTGCGGCGGGTGCCGTTGTCGTAGGCGCGCACGGTGCCGTACAGCACCGCCTCGTCCGGGATGACGTTCTGGCTTCCCACCGTTCCCGCCTTCACGCTGCAGATGGAGACCACCCCGGAATCGGTGGGGCTCACGTTTCTCGAGACGATGGTCTGCAGGGCCTGGATGACCGCGGCCATGGCCACGATGGGGTCGGTGTTCCGGTGGGGGATGCCGCCGTGGCCCCCCTTCCCCTTCAGCCGGATGACGATGTCGTCCACGCTGGCCATGATGGGGCCGGGGATGCAGGCCACCGTGCCGGTGGGGATCTCCGGGGAGTTGTGGAAGCTGAAGACGGCCTCCACGTGGGGGTTCTCCAGGCATCCGGCGGGGATGAGGCGCTTGGCGCCGTTGTTGATCTCCTCCGCCGGCTCGAAGATGAACTTCACGCTGCCGTGGATCTCCTCCCGCAGTTCGCTGAGGATCATGGCGGCGCAGAGCAGCGAGCCGTAGTGGGTGTCGTGGCCGCAGGCGTGCATCGCCCCTTCGTTCAGGGAGGCGTATTCCACCCCGGACCGTTCCAGCACCGGGAGGGCGTCGATGTCCGCCCGGATGGCCACGCAGGGACCGGGTTTTCCGCCCTCCAGCAGGGCCACCACCCCCGTCTCCAGCCGGGGCTCGATGATCCGGATCCCCAGGCTCTCCAGCACCCGCCTGATGTAGGCGGTGGTCTCGAACTCCTTCATCGAGACCTCCGGGTACCGGTGGCACCTTTTGAACAGCTCGACGAATTCCGCCTTATGCCTTTCGCTCAGTTCTCTCACTCTCTGTCCGATGTCCATTTTCCGTGCTCCCGAACGTTTTTCTCATTATAGAGCCTCCTGCCTCCCCTCCGCAACCTTCCTCCTTGTGTCTTTTGACGATTCTCCGCCCCGAAGTTCGTCAACATGCTGTTGTTTTTCTTGAAAACGGCGGGGTCCGATGCTATAGTATATGAGTTAATAATTTAGAAAGGTGGGCCGGGAATGGAACACTCTGAAAAGACGATGGAGAAGCTGGTAGCCCTGTGCAAGAACCGGGGGTTCATCTTCCCCGGAAGCGAGATCTACGGAGGTCTCGCCAACAGCTGGGACTACGGTCCTCTCGGCTCGCTGATGAAGCAGAACGTGAAGAACGCCTGGTGGAAGAAGTTCGTCCAGGAGAGCCCCACCAACGTGGGACTGGACGCCGGCATCCTCATGAACCCCAGAGTCTGGGAAGCCAGCGGCCACGTGGTGAACTTCAACGACCCCCTCATCGACTGCAGAAGCTGCAAACGCCGCCACCGGGCGGACAAGCTGATCGAGGAGTGGGCCCTGGAGACCGGCACCGAGGTCAACGTGGAGGCCATGCAGAACGAGGAGATGGTGGCCTACATCCGCGAGCATCAGATCCCCTGCCCCGGCTGCGGCGCCAGCGACTTCAGCGACATCAAGAAGTTCAACCTGATGTTCAAGACCCATCAGGGCGTCACCGAGGAGAGCGGCACCGACGTCTACCTGCGTCCCGAGACCGCTCAGGGCATCTTCGTGGACTACAAGAGCGTGCAGCGCACCTCCCGCCGCAAGATCCCCTTCGGCATCTGCCAGATCGGCAAGAGCTTCCGCAATGAGATCACCCCCGGCAACTTCATCTTCCGCACCCTGGAGTTCGAGCAGATGGAGATGGAGTTCTTCTGCGAGCCCGGCACCGACCTGGAATGGTTCGAGTACTGGAGAAGCTTCTGCCGCGACTGGCTGCTGGGGCTGAACATCAAGCAGGAACACCTGCGGCTGAGGGACCACGAGCCCGCCGAGCTGGCCTTCTACAGCAAGGCCACCACCGACTTCGAGTACCTCTTCCCCTTCGGCTGGGGAGAGCTGTGGGGCATCGCGGACCGCACCGACTACGACCTGGGCCAGCACATGAAGTTCTCCGGCGAGAAGATGTACTACCAGGAAGAGGGCAAGGAGCCCTACATCCCCTACGTCATCGAGCCTTCCCTGGGCGTGGAGCGCGCCCTGCTCACCTTCCTGTGCGAGGCCTACGACGAAGAGGTGGTGGGAGACAACGACACCCGCGTGGTGCTGCGGCTGCACCCCTTCCTCGCCCCCTTCAAGGCGGCGGTCATGCCGCTGAGCAAGAAGCTGGCCGAAGGCGCGAAGAAGGTCTACGCCCAGCTGGCGAAGGACTTCATGGTGGATTACGACGAGTCCGGTTCCATCGGCAAGCGCTACCGCCGTCAGGACGAGATCGGCACCCCCTTCTGCATCTGCTACGACTTCGACAGCGAGCAGGACGGCTGCGTCACGGTCCGCGACCGGGACACCATGGAACAGGTGCGCATCCCCGTGTCCGAGCTGAACGCCTACATCGCCGAGCGCGTGAAGTTCTGATAGAAGCAACGTGTGCGCCGCGCACATGTGCGCGGCGCTTTTCATTTCCCCGGGAAAGGGGGAACTCACATGATCAGAAACGACCTTAGAAACATTGCGATCATCGCCCACGTGGACCACGGCAAGACCACCCTGGTGAACGAGATGCTCAAGCAGAGCGGCGTCTTCCGGGAGAACCAGGCCGTGGCGGACCGGGTCATGGACTCGGGAGACATCGAGCGGGAACGCGGGATCACCATCCTGGCCAAGAACTGCTCCTGCACCTACAAGGGCACCAAGATCAACATCATCGACACCCCCGGCCACGCCGACTTCGGCGGCGAGGTGGAACGGGTGCTGAAGATGGCGGACGGCGTCCTGCTGCTGGTGGACGCGGCCGAGGGCCCCATGCCCCAGACCCGTTTCGTGCTCTCCCGGGCGCTGGAACTGGGCCTCATGCTCATCGTGGTGGTGAACAAGATCGACCGCCCCGACGCCAGGATCAACGAAGTCATCAACGAGGTCCTGGAACTGCTGATGGACCTGGGCGCCACCGACGAGCAGTTCGACTGCCCCATGCTGTTCTGCTCCGCCCGCACCGGCACCGCCAGCTACTCCCCCAACGTGGAAGGGACCGACCTGGCTCCCCTCTTCGACACCATCGTCAACTACATCAAGCCCCCCCAGGGCGATGAGACGGGCAAGCTGCAGCTGCTCATCTCCTCGGTGGACTACAACGATTACGTGGGACGCATCGGCATCGGCCGCATCGAGAGAGGCGAGATCAGCGTCAACAGCGACGTCTGGCTCTGCGACTACCACGATCCCTCCGTCGGAAGGAAGGAGCGCATCTCCGCCCTCTTCCAGTTCACCGATCTGCGGCGCACCCCCGCCGAGAAGGCGATGGTGGGAGACATCGTGGCGGTGTCCGGCATCTCCGACGTCTACATCGGCAACACCCTCTGCGCGCCGGACGCGCCGGA
>JAEEGL014904611.1_pt1 | contig 10854 bp, 15 predicted proteins | sample 9134231 | NCBI WGS metagenome assembly JAEEGL01 (sample SAMN16246548, study PRJNA631951) | gut metagenome | biome: gut microbiome; feature: rumen; material: fiber-attached | host: Bos | place: Iran: Karaj | collected 2018-10
AGCCGGGCTTCCTCGATCAGCTCATCGACGTTGGTCGGATTCAGTGTATATGCCGGCTTTCCGTACTGCTTTCCCAGCTCATACGCCATCATCACACCGAGCTTAGCCGGATGCTCGCTGCCGCCGACGGCGTCCCGTGTGTCAGCGTACAGCTTTTCATTGATGGTCATGACGCCGGAGCTGCAGGGGACGGCACTGCCTCCCCTTCCCACAAACACATCAACATCGCGGAAGGAGAAGCCGTCCTCTGCCAGAGCCTGTTCCATCACAGACATCCGGAAGGGAATCTGATCATTGACCGTTGGATATACCAGAAGTTCAGGTGCGTCATGGAAAATGCTTTTTTCCAGCAGTACTGTGTCTTCGTCGTAAAGGCTGATCTTGGTTGAAGTCGAACCGGGATTGATGATCAGGAGCTTCACATCAGTTCCTCCTTGATGATTCTGCGGATCATCCGGGTGCGGTGGACCATATCCCTGCGGGTATCCTTCACCGTACCGTCCGGTTCATAGACAATCTTCTTGTGGGCGGCCGCATCCGACTGGCTGAGATACATCATCCGGAAAAAGTCAACCGGACGGCACGGCATTTCAGGATACAGTTCCTTCATGCGCTTCATCAGCCGCTGGATGTTCCCGGCGTTGATCTGCAGGCGTTTGGCCTCCTTCTCATCATCACGCAGGTTCAGAAACAGATCATGGGCCGCGATATAGAACATGATTTCTTCCACAGCCGCAGGATCCTGCAGCATTTCCCTCAGGTACGGCTCGGCGATCAAAGCAGACCGGTCCGCGTGCCCGGGAAAGGAATAGTGCTTGGAGCCGTCCGTTGTTTTCTTGGGCATGGCCGTATCAGGCTTGCCGATATCATGGAAAAACGCTGCGATGCGAAGTTTTTCATAGAGCTCCTTGTTCAGCCGCTTGTCGATTCCGTCCACAACCTTGGCGGTATGGGTCCAGAGTTCATATTCATGCCAGGGACTGTTCTGCTCGTAGCCGAACATGGTCTCTGCCTCCGGAACAGCACCGGCAATCAGCCGCTTTCCCTTCTCTGTTCCGGCATACGCTTCCATGGACTCCTGGGTTGCCAGGAATGTGAAGAGCTGTCTGAGCTTATCATTGTTCATCCGCAATCCACCCGAAATGCACGCAGGCATTCCATATACCGTCATTGTAGCTTTCATCTGTAATATAGTCCGCACGTTCCTTCAGTTCTTCGGGGGCATTGCCCATCGCAATGCTCATCCAGGGACCTGTGAACATGTCCAGATCATTTTTCCCGTCACCGAATACGACGGTGTCCTCCGGGGTTCCGCCCACCTTCTCCAGCATGCGAAGGATCCCATCCTTCTTGCGGTCGATCTCCAGGACATAGTACCCGCCTGCCATCAGCAGGCAGCCGAGTTCTCCGAAGTACGGTGACATCAGCGGCATGGTTCTTTCATCAAGCGGAAGATAGATCTTGAATACCGGACCGGGTTCATAGCCCATTTCCGGGTCATAGACATAGGTTGTGGTCTCCTGGCGCTCTCCGGCCTGCTCAATGAACCGGCAGTCCTTCATATAGACCTTTTCACTGTCATCACGGGCCAGCAGATAGCCGATGCCGAATTCATCGCACTTCTCCAGGATCAGACGGACACGTTCCGGATCGAGGGGCATATAATCACCCAGTTCTCCCTTGATCACCAGACCGCCGCCGCCGGACACGACACCGTAATCCATATCCAGGCGGTCCATGATTCCGTGCGCTTTATAGTTCTGCCTGCCGGTTGCGGCACAGACAAAATGGCCGGCCGAGCGGAGCAGATCCAGTGCTTTTCCGGCAGACCCCGGTACCGATCCGTCACGCAGATCCGTCAATGTTCCGTCAATATCGAAAAAGAAGTATTTCTTCGTCATAGATCTATCCTCACCGTTCTGTATTCATCCCCGTCGCGGATTACCTTCATTGCAAAAGGAAACCGGTCTGTGTCAATGCACAGTCCGAAATCCGCCTGCGGAAAGCGGTCCTGCTGCAGCGGATCAAAGAATTTCCTGCCCTCCGTATATCTCAGGGACGGCACCTCCGCCAGGATCTCTTCGGTATCCTCACCGAGGATCAGCGCCCGGATATACCGCGCGCAGAGCAGATCCTCTTCGGTATCCCTTTCGCCCATCAGCCCCATTGCCAGCAACGATACCGTCTGTGCACCGCTGCGGACGATATACTCTGCGGTTGCCCTGGCGTTCGTCAGCGCTGCCGCAAGCACTTCTTCCGCGTACGGCATGCACGCAGCGATTCCCTGGGTGCCGGCACTGGTAGTATGGACGACTGTCTTTCCGCTGAAGTCCACATGCTGTACAGCGGACGGAGAGTTCCCGTAGTCGAAGCCGGGCAGCCTGTACCCTCTGCGCTCGCCGATCCTGACCGCGTCCGGACAGGACCGTGCTTTCTCCTCTTCCGCCACCGGGATGACCTTTGCGGCATTCCCTGCCAGAAGAAAGCCTTCTACCGTAAAGGCCCGGAACACATCGATGACAACGGCTGTTCCTCTGGCTTCCGGCGCTTCCTTCAGCAGATGCAGGATTCTGACTTCTCTGTCTTCGCTGCGCATACGAAGACATTATACATTGTTTCAGACCAGTTCCTTCAAGGCATTTCGTGCCAGTGCACTGCTGATGTAGAAATACCACAGGGAGATCTCCCGTTCAGAACGGTTCAGTTTGACTGCTGTGGAATACACTGTGTTCCTCTGTACATAGCACTCCCGCAGCCGTTTCTTCTCTTCTTCATTCAATGTTGTGACCTGCTGCAGAAGTGTGTCGATCTCTGTCCGGATCTCCCGGGCATGGATGGAAAGATTCCTGTTTTCATCGATCCTGGATACTGTCATACGCTTCACCTCGGGCAGGATGATAGCATGCTGCGGTTCATCTGCTGTACATCATCCTGTACTATGGTTATTCTCCGGAATCTTCTGTATCCCCTTGTTTTCCGTACGATGCTGTACTGCATCCTTTCTCTGCAAAAAGACCGGTTCCCCGGTCTGTTTCATGATTCCTTCCGCCCGGCTGCAGCGAGAGCGTCCAGTTCGCTTCTATCCAGCGTCCGGATCAGTGTTCTGCCGCAGTCAAAGTATTCCTTGTCCCGCTTCGGGATTCTGTTCAGCACTTCGTTGTAGTCCACTGTTCCGATCATCCGCTTCTCTCCGGTATCGTACAGTGCGCATTTCCATTCATCTACTTCGGCTCCGCTTTGCTCCATGAAGCGCATCAGTCCTTCCGTGCTGTCCGTCCACACGACGGACACTTCCGAAGGAAGGGTTACGAAGCCGATCTGACGGTCGGTCTCCTGTTCGAGGTAAAGCTTCGGTACAGGGATGTATACCGGCCGGTTCTGGCGGCTGTGGAGCCAGTCACGGTATTTGTCGGTATAGATGCCCGCCCACATTTCATCTGCCTCTGCAGGGCCTACAATCAGGCGGTGCATGGCACAGGAAAGCGAAACCCAGCCGCCATCGTTGAGAATGCCGCGCATCACGGTATGCAGCAGGCGCAGATTGACGGTGATCAGGTTGGTCTTTACATTGTCCAGATGATTGACAGCCACCGGCTTCTTATTAATCTCTACGGCACCTGTCCACATCCGCCGGATCCGTTCCGTCATTGCGAACAGGTCCTCGATTTCCTCCTGCGCACAGGGCAGCGGCAGTTCCAGGATCACATCCCGGTATTCCTGTTCATTCCACAGAACCCGGATTCCCCTCCCGATCCGCTCAGGATCATAGGCGACGAAGTAGCGCGGATCACGCACACCCCGCTTCAGACGCTGCCCGGAAAAGCAGCCGTAAAGCAGGTGATCACCCAGAATCACCTCCAGAGGCAGTCTTTTTGCGAATACGGACCGCTGGGTTATCTGTATGCGGATTGCGTCATTGCCGGCCATTCTCATTCTCCCGCAGTCATTGTATCATGAATGCTCTTCATCGTATTTCCGAAGCAGTTTTCTTTCCTCTTCACTCAGTTCATGGCGGTCAAACAGATCCGGCCGGATTTCCCTGGTTCTGACCAGAGACTGTACCAGACGCCACTGGCGGATCTTTTCGTGGTTGCCCGACAGCAGGACCTCAGGCACTTTCATGCCCTCATATTCTGCCGGCTTGGTGTACTGGGGATATTCCAGCAGACCGTTCTCGAAGCTTTCTTCGTCCGTGCTTTCTGCCCGGATCACTCCGTCCAGCAGACGGATGACGGAATCACAGATCACCATAGCGCCCAGTTCACCGCCTGTGAGTACATAGTCACCGATGGAGATGACTTCATCCACGGATGCCTCGATCCTTGCGTCCATGCCCTCGTAATGACCGCACAGAAGGATCAGATGATCCATACCGGCAAACCGGTGCGCAATGGACTGATCATAGGGCTTTCCGAATGCTGCGAGCATGACAACATGGGAAGACGGTGTACGCACACTGTTCAGAGCGTCCAGCACCGGCTGGCATTTCATGACCATGCCCGCGCCTCCCCCGAACGGTGTATCGTCCACGTGCTTGTAGTTATCATTGGCAAAGTCCCGGATCTGAACGGTTTCCACTTCCGCTGTACCGGCCGCAATGGACCTGCCTACGATCGATGTACCGGTGAAATCACGGAACATCTCCGGAAAAAGGGTCAGTATGCTGAATTTCATAGCAGTCCCTCAATCACATGAATGACGATGATCATCGCCTCAGGGTCTACATCAACGATGAAACGGTCCACCCAGGGAATCAGTGCGTCCTTCCGGCCTTCCCTCTCCACTCTGAGGTAGTTGTTCGCTCCGTTTGTCTCCTCTACCGCAATGACCGTACCGATCAGCACCCGGTCTTCATCGTAGACCTTCATGCCGATCAGATCATCCATATAGAATTCCCCGTCATCCAGTTCTTCCCTGTCTTCCTCATCCACGAACAGTTCCTTGTTCCGGTACGGTTCGATCAGATTGATGTTTTCCAGACCGCGGAATACAACCAGGGGAAACCCTTTGTGCATACGGAAGCGCACCGGATACAGCGGTACATACTGCTCCCCTTCCTTGACATATACAGGATAGCTGCCTCCGAAGCGCTGTTCGGGGAAGTCAGACCAGCAGTCGATCTTCGCTTCTCCTTTGAGGCCATGTGTATTGATGATTCTGCCTATGCTTATATAGCCCATGTTCACCTCCGAAAAAAGGATGCTTGTGCATCCCTCAGATCTTCTCGAACTTTATGGAGATCCGTTTCCCCTCAGCATGCGACGCAACTGCCATTACCTGACGCAGCGCCGAAGCCATCATACCGCGGCGGCCGATCAGACGGGCGATATCATCATCCTTTGCATAAACGCAGAGAACGATTTCACGTTCACTGCTGTCATTCAGCTGCCTGACTTCCAAAGACTCAGGTTCATCCACCATAGGTCTTACCAGATCATAGAGTACCTGATCGAGTCCCATGATTGATTACTTCTTTCCTTTTGCGGCTGCCTTTGCGTCGTGGAACTGCTTCATTACACCCTGGCCGGACAGAATGTTGCGTACTGTGTCGGAAGGCTGTGCGCCGTTGTTCAGCCACTTCAGTGCTTTTTCTGCGTCGACCTTTACGGTCTCCGGCTCTGTGGTCGGGTCATAGTAGCCGACGATCTCAATGAAACGGCCGTCCCTTGCTGTACGGGAATCTGCCGCAACGATACGGTAACGCGGTGCCTTCTTCGCACCCATTCTTGTCAGTCTCAGTTTTACTGCCATATTTCTATCCTCCTGAACAGTATTCATTATAGAGAAACAAACAAAGGTGTCAAGCATTTTTGCTTGACACCCCTTAACTCTTTAATTCGAACCGGCCTTGACCTTGTTCCAGCGGTCGGAAAGCTCCTGGCGCAGGACTTCATTGAAGTGGAATACTTCATCCTTGTCATAGCCTGTACGCGGGATATAGCCGTCTACACCGCCGTAGAGCTCCTCATCCGTGGACATCTCATCGAATACCTGCTTGTTGACTGCCGTGTAGCCGACGGTCTCGGAGTTGGCGTAGGCTGCGTCATAGCCTGTGATATAGTCGACGAAAGCATGAGCGAGGCCCGGGCACTGGCTGCTGGCCGGGATGACCATTGCGTCTTCCCAGATGTTTGTACCCTGATACGGTTCAAGATAGGCCATCTCTTCGTTCTCGGAGCAGACGTAGGCCGCATCGCCGGAGTACATCAGAGCGATGTCCTTTTCTCCGTTCATCATAGCGTCGATGACTTCATCCATGACATAGGAAGGCTCTACAGCCTTGTCCATTTCGATCAGCCAGTTGTAGGCAGCTTCAATCTCTTCCGGATTCTCTGTATTCATGGAGTAGCCGAGTGCTTTGAAGGCGACCATGAAGGCATCGCGCTGGGAGTCATACATGAAGACACGTCCTCTGTAGGTTTCATCCAGCAGGATGTCCCAGCCCTTCTCTTCGATGACAGCCGGATCGACATTCGTCTTGTTGTAGACCAGACCGACACTGCCTCTGAAGTACGGAACGGCATAGGCAAGCTCCGGATCGTATTCCTTCTGCATATCCACCGCAATGGTATCCAGCAGTTCCAGGTTCTCCAGTGCGTCCTTGTCGAGCTTCTGCAGCATGCCTTCCTGGATCAGGCGCTCAATGCTGTAGTCGGAAGGTACCAGAACATCGTAGGCGCTGCCGCCGAGCAGCTTGGTGTACATGGATTCATTGGAATCGAAGGTATCATAATTGATGCGGGCATTGTAGATCTTCTCGAAATCAGTCAGTACACCGTCTCCGATATATTCGCCGGCATTGTATACATTGATGACATTGCAGCCGTACAGTTCCTTGGCATCGAACTGCTCCTCTGCTGTACTGCCGCCGCCGCAGGCGCACAGGAATCCCAGGCTGCCTGCCATCATTGCTTTAAAGATTGTTTGCTTTTTCATTGTTCTTTCCCTTTCTTTCCCTGATCATAGGAACGACATTCATAACGATCAGTACGATCGTGATTACATAGACGATGATGGCGGAGAGTGCGTTGATCGTCGGATTGACGCGCTTTACAGCTCCGTAGACATAGATGGAGATATTGGATACACCGGGACCGGTCGTAAACAGCGAGATGACGAAGTCATCGAACGACATGGTAAACGCGACCAGGGCGCCGGAGATGATTCCGGGACGGATCTGCGGTAGAATGACCTTCCACAGGGCTTCCAGCGGTGTGCATCCCAGATCCAGCGCTGCTTCCGCAAGGTTCGGATCCAGTGTGCGCAGCTTTGGCATGACCGACAGGATTACGTACGGAATGCAGAAGGCAATGTGTGCCAGGACCATGGTTGTGAATCCGGTCCTGATCTTCAGCGACGTGAAGAACAGCATGAATCCGATGGCGGTTACGATATCCGGGTTCAGCATCGGCAGGTTGTTGACCTGGTTCACTGTTTCCCTGAGGATACGGCGGCTCTTGGACAGGCCGATGGCCGTTACGGTACCGACGATGGTGGATACGAATGTTGCGATCACAGCGCACAGTACGGTATAGCCGATGGCGCTCATGATCATCCGGTCGGCGAACATCTTCTCATACCACTGCAGGGAGAATCCCGTAAAGCGGCTGAGCGATTTGGAACTGTTGAAGCTGAAGAGCACAACGTAGAGGATCGGCAGATAGAAGAATGCCAGGACCAGCGCTGTAAATACACGCTCGTGGATCTTTGTCTTGTGTTCCATCAGTCCATTGCCTCCTTGGCACCTCTGTCCAGCTTGCGCATGACGTACATCGAGATCAGGATGATGATTGCCATGATCAGGCTGATCGCGGAGCCGAAGTTCCAGTCACCGGAAGTGATGAAGTAGTCTTCAATGAGGTTTCCGATCAGAACATACTGTCCGCCGCCGAGCAGCTTTGGAATGAAGAAGCTGGATACCGCAGGCAGGAATACCAGGGTAATGCCGCTGACTACACCCGGCAGAGAAAGCGGGAGGATGACCCGCCGGAAGGTCTCGCCGTCATCGGCCCCAAGGTCATGGGACGCTACGATCAGATTGGGGTCGATCTTGGAAAGCGAAGTATAGATCTCCAGGATCATGAACGGCAGGAAGTTGTAGATCATGCCTACATAGACCCGCATTTCACTGCTGAAGTCTACATAGCCGAGCAGTCCTCTCCAGGCGTAGGTGCGCACCAGTACATTGATCCACATCGGCAGCGTCACCAGCAGGATCATGACTGCCTGGTTGTTCGGTTTCATTCTTGCGAAGATGTACGCTGTGGGGTAGCCGATCAGGATGCACAGCCCGGTTGTGATGAAGGCCATCTTCAGGCTGCGCCACAGCACACTGGGGAAGATCGTATCGTTGAAGAAACGGGCGAAGTTCTCCAGGGTGAACTGGAAGGTAAGAATATCATTGCCCTTGACCGTAAAGGCGTACAGGACGAGCATCAGCATCGGCATGATGATCATGATGCACATCCAGACAACATACGGATAGGCCATCTTGCTGAAGGATTTCATGCCCCTACCTCATCTTTCTCATGACGTGAATGTCTTCCGGCTTCCACCACAGACCGATGCGTTCGCCTTCCTGGATATGCATCGTGGTTTCAATCTTCAGCTCACGTCCCTGGGTAGAGAAGGTAACCGGGTAGTCTCCTTCGGTGATGTTCTCATCATCGAAGTCGTACTTGACATCCCAGATCTCGACCCGGGAGTCATCTTCGGTATTCCAGGCATAGGCATCCGCCCAGAGGATCAGATCTGTATCCAATGCAACGGATTCCTTGATTTCATCCGCATCGCGGTAGAAATCGAATGCCTGGATGATCTCTTCGTTCTCTTTGTCCTCGATCAGTGCCGGCTTGACCACGTTGATGCTGATGGTGATCTCCGTACCCTTCTCGGTAGCGAGCGTGCACTCATAGACACCCTCTTCCTCCTTAACATGGAAGTCCACCTTGCTGATGGAGATCTCTTCTTCTTCATCCGTCCATGCCTGGGCATTGGCACGGGTGATGACTTCACTGCTTGTGAGGGTAGGTACATCCTCCGGATCCATGAAGAAACTCTTCGCGCTGATGGTTTCGTGCGCTTCCTCGTTCTTGACATCGTGGCTCTTCGTGACGTGCATGATGACGGTCTTGGAGGTACCGGAACTGGTCTCGACAATGACTTCATTGTGGATGCCCTTGAAGAGCACACTCTTGACTTCACCGTTCAGCAGACCCTTGTTGCGGGCCGTAATGTTGATGTCCTCCGGCCTGAGCATGATATCCACTTCTTCGTTCTCCGAGAAACCGTAGTCGACGCATTCGTAGTCATTGTCATCGAAGCTGACCAGACGGTCGCGCTTCATGATTCCGTCGATGATGTTGGAATCGCCGACGAAACGGGCACAGTATTCATTGACCGGTTCATTGTAGACTTCCGTCGGTGTACCGATCTGTTCGATTTCACCGTCCTTCATGATGACGATCTTGTCGCTCATGGTCAGGGCTTCTTCCTGGTCATGTGTGACGAATATGAAGGTGATGCCGACTTCCTTCTGGATCTGCTTCAGCTCCAGCTGCATTTCCTTCCGCAGGTTCTTGTCCAGTGCGCTGAGGGATTCATCCAGCAGAAGGACCTTCGGTTCATTGACCAGCGCTCTGGCAATGGCCACACGCTGCTGCTGTCCGCCGGACAGCCTGGTCACATCACGCTTTTCGAACCCTTCCAGACCAACCAGGGAGATCATACGCCTGACCTTCTGGTCGATGATATCCTTCGGCTGCTTCTTGATCTTCAGACCGAACGCAATGTTCTCATAGACATTCAGATGCGGAAAGAGCGCATAGTGCTGGAACACCGTATTGACATCACGCTGGTAGGCAGGAATCTTCGCAATATCCTCTCCGTCCATAATGACATGCCCTTCATCCGGATCCAGGAATCCGGCGATGATGCGCAGCAGTGTCGTCTTGCCGCAGCCGGACGGACCCAGCAATGTAACGAACTCATTTTCTTCAATATCCAGCGAGATGCCCTTGAGGACAACCTGCTTGTCAAACGTTTTGACTACGTTCTTTACCTGAATCAGTTTCTTCATATTTCCCTCTCCTTAGAATACCGGCGGGGTACTGATCCACAGCACAGCTGCATCTCTCTCCCCATCATTCATCAACCAGTGCGCTTTCTCACCCTTCATGCAGAAGTTTTCCCCTCTGCGCACCCGGATTCCTTTTTTATCTCCGTCTCTGTACAGCAGCAGCCTGCCGCTCAGTACATAGCCGAACTCTTCCCCTTCGTGCGGATCCACCCGCTTCGACTGTGCGCCGGGCTTCAGATACAATATGATCGGCTCCATCCGGTTCTTCTGCGCGTTCGGCACGATCCAGTGGATGGACATATCCTCTTCATCGTCCACAAACGCATCCTTAGCGCCGAAGACGATCTGCTCTTCCGCGTCTTCCGTAAAGAATTCCGACATTGTCGTTCCCAGTGCTTCCGTCAGATCCTCCAGTGTCTGGATCGACGGTGCCGAGAGATTCCGTTCCAGCTGGGAGAGATACCCCTTGGTCAGCTCCGTCCTGGAAGCGAGTTCTTCCAGCGTCAGACCATTGCGGGTCCGGAGTTCCCTGACTCTTCTGCCGATATCCATTGCATGCCCTCCTGTTTATCTTTACTAAACAATTCGATTGTAATTGCTAAACCACAATCATTATACATTCTTCCCTTACGGAATCAATAGTAATATTAAACATTTTGTTTAGTATGATGTAACATGCCTCAGGGCGAATAAAAAAGCCTGTTCCTTCCGGAACAGACTGTGCTGAAGCTCTACAGCAGGCTCGCCGCGTCCTTGTCCAGGCAGACCGTTACATC
>JAEEGL016090763.1_pt1 | contig 10854 bp, 7 predicted proteins | sample 9134231 | NCBI WGS metagenome assembly JAEEGL01 (sample SAMN16246548, study PRJNA631951) | gut metagenome | biome: gut microbiome; feature: rumen; material: fiber-attached | host: Bos | place: Iran: Karaj | collected 2018-10
GCCGCTAGCGTTCATCCTGAGCCAGGATCAAACTCTTCATTGTATATTCTTATAAATCTTAGCTTGATTCCCGACAGTTCGTTTCTTAAAGAAACTGACGCTCGTTTAAATTAGAAATTGTTGTTACAACTTCCGGTACTTGCTTGTACTTTTTTAGTCTTTCAGTATTGTCAATGAGCCGTAAAAAATCCCGTTCTTTTCAAACGGGACTGCAAAGGTAGTAATTATTTCTGAACCGGCAAATTTTTTTTGCAAAATTTTCAAAAAAGATTGCCAAGCCCTCACTTCAGGAGCTTTTTCATGAGGCCAAAGTACTTGTAGGGCATATAGCGGAACGGGACATCTATCCAGAGCGGGCTCTTCACCACCGCCCGTTCGTGGCTGAAAGCCAGGAAGCTGCGTTCCGAGTGGTAACTGCCCATGCCGGAATTGCCGACGCCCCCGAAAGGAATATGGCTGTTGGCGATATGCATGATGGTGTCGTTGATACAGGCGCCGCCGGAAGTGGTGCGGCCTATAATGTCCCACCCTGCGGAGGAAGATCCGAAATAATAGAACGCCAGCGGCTTTTCCCGGCTGTTGACGAAGGAAAACACCTCTGCGCGCTCCCGGAAGGTCATCACCGGGAAAACAGGGCCGAAAATCTCTTCCTGCATGACCGGGGCATCCGGCGAAACATGGTCCAGCAGGGTGGGCTCCATCCAGAGCCGTTCGCGGTCATGCCGCCCGCCGGCCAGCACTTTTCCATCGGCCAGATAGCCCGTAAGCCGGTCGAAGGCCGATTCCTTGACAATATGCACATAATGGCCGGAGTGCTCCGTCCCCTGCGGATACAGCGCCGCCAGCTCTTTCCGGAAAGCCTCCACGAAGGCCTCCTTGATGTCTGCATGCAGGAAAAGATAATCCGGGGCGATGCAGGTCTGGCCGCTGTTGAGGCACTTGCCCCAGGCGATGCGGCGGGCGGCAAGGGTGAGGTCTGCATCTTTATCTACAATACAGGGGCTCTTGCCGCCGAGCTCCAGCACCATGGGCGTGAGATACCTCGCCTGTGCCTCCATGGCGATGCGCCCCAGCGAAGGGCTGCCGGTGAGGAAAACGAGGTCGTACCGGTGCTTGAACAGTTCCCCGTTCACCAGGCGGTTTCCCTGCACGACGGCCACATAGTCCTCCGGGAAGGTATCCGCTATCATCTCTTCCAGCGCCCTGGAGACGGCCGGCACATAGGGCGAAGGCTTGAGGATGGCGGTGCAGCCCGCGGCGATGGCGCCCACCAGCGGATTGAGCAGCAGCTGCACCGGATAGTTCCAGGGACTGACGATGAGCGTGCAGCCGAGCGGCTCCCGCACAATATAACTGGACGAGGGCAGGACGGTGAGCGGCGTTATTTTCCGCCGGCGACGGGCCCAGCGGCCCACCTTCCGGATGGCCTCCCCTATCTCTCCATAGACCAGGCCTATCTCCGTGACGAAGGCCTCTTCGTAACTCTTGTGAAGGTCTTCCCAGAGGGCGTCGCAAAGGCGCTTTTCCCACTTGGAGAGGCCTGCCTTGAAGTTTTTGAGCTGCCGGCGGCGCCATGCGACGCTGCGCGTTGTGCCCGTAGCATAAAAGGTGCGCTGCCTGAGCACCAGCTCTTCAATGCGCCCGGGGGACGTGTTTTCCAATGTCATGTCACTTACAGGTTTACGACGGGGCTCAGCATGAAGCGGAACTCCCGCGGAACAGGATGCAGCAGATACGGTTCGATGGCGGTACGTCCCCAGGAATCCACGCCGCCAAGCCCCATCTGCACCGCATCCACGTGCACATGGGTGCGGCCCGAAGGCTTGAGCTCCAGGGAATGGCGGGGCACGCCGTGCTGGCCGTTACGGTTCATCTCCATGCGGTCTCCTTCCGGGGCCGACACATCCAGCTGCTCCAGGGAGTAAGGCAGGGCCGAAGCCGAGAAATCCAGCGCCGAAGCCACCTGAAGGCCGTTTCCGCCGGCATTGAGGATGCGGAAGAAGCGAAGGCCGGTATGGGTGCCCGACTCCTGCGTACGCACGTACCCCGCATGGTATTGGTCCATGACCCGCTGGCGATAGCGTCCGAGCAGGGCGGCGCTGCAGCGGTCTGAATAGTTCTCCCAGGGGCCGAGGCCCAGGAAGTCCAGCCGGTCATATTCGCCGGGCATGGCAAAACGCATCCCGAAGCGGAAAAGGTCTGGTGCCGATGAGAGCCCGCCGGCATCTGTCATGCCCTCCACCACGCTCAGCGTCCCGTCTGCATAGACCTGGTAGAAGACGGAGACCGACGCCTTTCCGTCAATGGGAACAAACTGCACCTCAACGAGATAGGTTTCCTCTTCCGGTGAAACCTTGAAAGACTGCACCTGGAAGGAGGGATTTCTCCAGAGCGCCTGGCGGGCCGGGAGCAAGGCCCCGAGGTCGTTCTCTACCGGCGCGCGGTTGAAACAGGGCACGAGCGGCTGCGCCAGGAGCTCCTGCCGCTCCAGCGTATAGGAGGTAAGGGCGCCCGTACGCTTGTCGAAGGTCATGGTCCAGACCGCCTTGCGCTCACCGGCCGTGGTGCCCGGGACGACGCGTTCCCCGCTGAGCACCAGCGAGGTGGAGCTGTCAAAGAAGCCGATGCGGCCGCCGTCGCAGTCCATGAGGACGGGACGGGCGTCCCGCAGTACCAGCTGGTCGTAGGCAATTTCTTCCCCGGCCTCCTGCAGGGGCCAGGCCTTCTTGAGGAAATAGCGGAGCGTGAGGGTCACCAGCCCGGGCAGCGCATCAATCTGCTGCGGAAGGATGCCAAGGTCCAGCGTGGCCGTCTCCTGCGGCCCTGCAGGCAGAGCGTCCACCACTCCGCCGAACATTGCCTCGCCGTCCGACTCCACGGTCCATGCCATCCGGACATCGTCCAGGTTCCGGAAGAAGAACTCATTATGGACCTTCAGCGCCGAAGGGGTGCCGGAAGTGAGGATATTGCGGTACTGGTAGCGGACCTCGTACGCATGCGGATGCCAGGTGCGGTCCGACGCCACGATGCCGTTGCAGTTGAAAGAGCCGTCGGAAGCGTCGGAGGGGTTATAGTCTCCGCCGAAAGTCCAGTATTTCCCGTTCCAGAAAGCCTGGTCCGCGAAATCCCAGATGAAGCCGCCCTGATAGGAGGGGTACTTTCTCACCAGATCCCAGTATTCCTTGAAGTTTCCCATGGAATTGCCCATGGCATGGGCGTATTCGCACTGGATGAGGGGGCGCTCCAGCCCTTTCTCCAGGTAGGCGGTGCACTGGTCCGGGCTCCAGTACATGGGGCAGACAATGTCCGAGCAGTCGTAGCGCGTCATGAGCGCACATTCGTACTGCACCGGACGGGAAGCGTCGTAGGACTTGATCCAGGCATAGCAGTCTTCGAAGTTGGGACCGCGCCCGGCTTCGTTGCCAAGACTCCAGACGATGACCGAGGGATGATTGTAGTCCCGCTGCACCATGCGGCGGTTCCGCACCAGGTGGGCCTCCCGGTACTTGGGGTCTTTGGCCAGGGTATGGTCTTCGAAGCCCATGCCGTGCGACTCGATGTTGGCTTCGTCCACCACATACAGGCCGTAGCGGTCGCAGAGGCTGAGCCAGCGGGGGTCGTTGGGATAGTGGCTGGTGCGCACCGCGTTGATATTCAGCTGTTTCATGATGCGGATGTCTTCCAGCATGTCTGCCTCCGACACTTCGTACCCCTTGAAAGGACTGAGCTCATGCCGGTCCGTTCCCTTGATGAGCACGGGCTGGCCGTTCACCAGCAGCTGCCCGCCCTTGATTTCCACCGTGCGGAAACCGATTTCCAGGCTGGTGCTTTCCGCCACGGCGCCCTTTCCGTCACGCGCGCTCACGCGCAGACGATATAGATAGGGTTCTTCCGCACTCCAGCAGTGGACGCCGTCCACCCTTACGGACGCCGACGCCTTGCCCCGCCTGGGAGACGCGCCAAAGGTAGCGGCCACGTTCCCGGAGGCATCCTCCAGCTCGAACGCCAGGGAAGAGATGCCGGAGGTTACCTCCGCTTCCACCTCCAGCTTTCCGTCCGCCCCGGCCAGCACGTGGATGTCTTCCAGGCGCTGCTTCTCCCGGGTATAGAGGTACACCCCGCGGGAAATGCCGCTGAGGCGCCAGAAATCCTGGTCTTCCAGATAGGTTCCGTCGCACCAGCGGAAAATTTCCAGGGCAATGACATTGATGCCAGGCCGCACATATTTGGTAATGTCGAAACGGGCTTCCAGCTTGCTGTCTTCGCTGTAGCCCACCTCCTTGCCATTGACCCAGACGCGCACGTTGGAGGTGGCGCTGCCGATGCATAGGCCCACGGACTTGCCTTCCCAGGAAGGGTCCAGGTCGAACACCCGGCGGTACTGGCCCACATGGTTCCCCTTTTCCGGGACGATGGGCGGGGTACTCGGCTCCAGCCCCTTCCAGGCATAGCCGATGTTCACGTACACCGGATCTCCATATCCGTTGAGTTCCCAAAGGCCAGGAACGGGCATCTCTCCCCAGGCAGCGTCGTTGAAGGTGACCTTTTCGAAGCCGGTGAGGCGGGAAGCGGCCGTCTCGCTCCAGTGGAAACGCCAGCGGCCGTTGAGCGAGAGGGTCTGCTGCTGGTCCGTGACGAAGGTGGCACGCATGGGAAGACGGTTTTCCTCAAAGACTTCCGGATCCTGCCAAGGCTCCAGTTTACTGGCCTGCAGGGCGGTCCAGAGGCTGCTGATGAGGAAGAGGGCGGCAATCAGTTTCTTCATAGTGTGGTATTTTTACAAAGATAGTGATAATTCGATTCCCTCACAAGCCGGGAATGCCGGAAAAAATTGGTACATTTGCAAGGAATGGAAAAGAAAGAAGCATCGCTCTGGCAGATTTTCGCCGTCTTCGCCAAGATAGGCGCCTTCACCATCGGCGGAGGATACGCCATGATTCCGCTCATCCAGGCGGAGATGGAGCGGAGGGGCTGGATTCCGGAAGAGGACCTTCCGGACATCGTGGCCCTGTCCCAGAGCGCCCCGGGGGTCATGGCGGTGAACATTTCCATCTTCGCGGGGCACCGGATGCGGGGCATCAAGGGCAGCATCGCCGCCACCCTCGGAAGCATCCTGCCCTCTTTCCTGGCCATCCTCGCCATCGCCCTGTTCTTCACGGCTTTCCGGGACAACCCGTGGGTGGAAAAGGCCTTCCGGGGCATCCGTCCGGTGGTCATCTCCCTCATTGCCGTCCCCATGGTGAACATGGCGCGGAAGAGCTGCCGCAAATGGTGGGCGTGGGCCCTTGCCGCCGGAGCCCTGCTGCTGGTGGCGCTGCTGAACGTTTCGCCGGTGTACATCATCCTCTGCACACTGGTGATCGGGTTCAGCATCACGTATTTCAGGACGAAGAAAGATTCTTCGCTACGCTCAGAATGACAAGTGGCTCAGAATGACAAGTGGCTCAGAATGACAAGTGGCTCAGAATGACAAGTGGCATCATATATCTTCTGCTGCAGCTGGCCTGGACGTTCCTGGTCATCGGCACCTTCACCATCGGCGGGGGGTATGCCATGCTGTCGCTCATCCAGAACGAGGTGGTGACATCGCACCAGTGGATATCGGAAAGCACCTTCACGGATATTGTGGCCATTTCCCAGATGACTCCCGGGCCGGTGGGCATCAACACCGCCACCTATGTGGGATACGACGTTCTCCTAAGCGCCACCGGAAGCTCCTGGCTGGGCGTCCTGGGGTCGCTCACCGCCACCCTCGCCCTCATGCTCCCCTCCTTTGTCATCATGCTCCTCATCGTGCGGTTTTACCTGAAATTCCGCTCAAGCCGCCTCTACGCCGGCACCATGGATTTCCTCAAGCCGGTGGTAGCCGGACTCATCGGCGCGGCCGCGGCGGTCCTTATCTTCAAGACCGGATGGGACGGCGGCGTGCCCCGGTTCTCGCTGGTGAAGGAGAACATTTCGGACTGGAAGAGCTGGGTGCTGCTGGGCGGAAGTTTCGCCGCCGCTTTCTGGGGCAAGGTCAATCCCATCTGGCTCATCCTGGCCGGCGCCCTGGCAGGCATCCTGTTATACTAAAGAAATAACTATTTGATATACAACATGAAACGCATCACCTTCCTTCTCGCTGCCCTGGCCGTCATGGCCTGCAGCAAACCGGTCCCCCAGGACTTCCATGTCATTCCCATGCCTGCGGAGGTAGAGTTCTCCGAGGGCGTCTTCCCCGTCAAGGGCGCGGCCGTCTCCATCGACCCTGCCCTGGACGAACTGTCCCACAAGGCCGTCGGCCGCTTTGTGTCAGCCCTGGAAACCGCCACGGGAAAGCCCTGCACCCACGGCGAAGACGGCTTCCGCTTCCTTCTGAATCCGAACCTTGCCGCGGAGCAGTATGCCATCAACATCACCCGGGACGGCGCCACCGTGGAAGCATCGGCCCTCAACGGCTTTGTCTATGCCTGCGAAACCCTGAAGCAGATGCTGCCGGCTGCCATTTACGGAGACAAGAAAGTGAAGGCGGACTGGGTGCTCCCCGCCGTGAGCATCCTGGACCAGCCCCGCTTTGACTACCGCGGCATGCACCTGGACCCCTGCCGGCACTTCTGGACCATCGAGGAGACCAAGCGCTACATTGACGTGATGACCATCTTCAAGCTCAACCGCTTCCACTGGCACCTCACCGAAGACCAGGGCTGGCGCATGGAGGTGAAGAAGTATCCCCGGCTCACCGAAATCGCCGCCTGGCGCAACGGAACCTGCATCGGCAAGGACTGGAGCTCCAACGACGGCATCCGCTACGGCGGCTTCTATACCCAGGAGCAGATGCGCGAGGTGGTGGCCTACGCCGCCGAACGCGGCATCACCGTCATCCCGGAAATCGACCTTCCCGGCCACATGGTGGCGGCCCTGGCGGCCTATCCTGAACTGGGCTGCACCGGCGGCCCGTACGAGGTCTGGACCCGCTGGGGCGTTGCCAGCGACATCCTCTGCGCCGGCAACGACCAGGTGTTCACCTTCCTGGAGGACGTCCTCACCGAGCTCATGGACATCTTCCCCAGCGAATACATCCATATCGGCGGCGACGAGTGCTTCAACGAAGAGACCGGCATTCCGTGGGACCACTGCCCCAAGTGCGCCGCCCGCATGCGCCAGCTGGGCATCCAGAAAGGCCCTGCCGCCAAGCACTACCTGCAGAATTATGTCACGGCCCGCGTACAGGCTTTCCTGAACGAGCACGGCCGCAAGGTGATCGGCTGGGATGAAATCCTGGAGGGAGACCTGGCGGAAGGCGCCACGGTCATGAGCTGGCGGGGAGTCAGCGGCGGCATCCAGGCGGCCGCCAAGGGCTTCGACGCCATCATGACGCCCTACACCTTCCTCTATTTTGACTACTACCAGGGCCTGGAACGCGACAAGGAGCCGCTCGCCATCGGCGGTTATCTGCCGCTGAAAACGGTCTATGGCTATGAGCCGCTGGAAGGAATCGCCCCCGGGGCCGAGGACCATATCATCGGGGTGCAGGCCAACCTCTGGACCGAGTACATTCCTTCTCCCGAGCAGTTGGAATACATGCTCCTTCCGCGCATGTGCGCCCTGTCGGAGGTCCAGTGGTGCCCCCGGAACACGAAAGACTATGCCCGCTTTGACGCTTCCCTGGAGCACACCTTCGAAATCCTGGACGTGATGGGCTACACCTACTCGCTGGACTGCCGCGGCCTGGTGGGCCTGGACCGCAAGCCCGCCCGCACGGCGGAAGAGCTGGAGGAGTACCTCAATGCCGAGCAGCGCAACTGGTAACCGCCCCGGCGTCAAATACACAGCACAAAAAAACGGTCCGTGCCTCCCGGCAAGGACCGTTCATCATTCTAACCTTTTAAACTTAACCTATTAAAAAACTATTCGGCTTTTTCTACTTCCAATTCCGTGCCAGACTCCTTCTTTAAAGCCTCGTCGTTGAGTTTTTTGTTGGGCCTTACGGAAATGATGCGGACATCCCGCTCCGGACGGTCGTACCGGTTGGTCCGGACGGAAGCAATTTTGTCAATGACGTTGATGCCGGCCACCGTTTCCCCGAACACCGTGTACTCGCCGTCCAGGTGAAGGCAGGCGTCGGCATCCTGGACCAGGTAGAACTGGGAGCCGGACGACTCCTTGAAGGGATTGGCCAGGTCTCCGCGGCGCGCGGCGGCGAGGGCCCCCTTCTTGTGGCGGTGCAGCGGGGCGCCGTCCGCGTCCCGCATCTCCGCGGGAAGGGTGTAATCCGGACCGCCCTGCCCCCACTGGTCCACCTTGGAGGTGTCGCGGGTGAAAGGGTCTCCCCCCTGGATCATGAAATGGTTGATGACCCGGTGGAAGAGAAGGTCGTCATAATAGCCCGAGAGGGCCAGCTTTTCAAAATTGTCCCGGTGCAGCGGCGTGTCTTTGTAGAGTTTCACGCGGATGGTCCCCATGGTGGTGACAATGTCGAAGACCGGTTCCTGGGGCAGGGCCTTGGACGCCTTGACGGCGGCCACGCTGTCAAGGGCCGCCGGGGCCTCGGGCACTTCCTCTTCCGTTTCCCCCGCCTGACGGGTGCGCTGCCTGCAGCCGGCCATTAGGAAGGCCAGCGCCAGCGCCGCAAACAAAAACTTCTTCATAAGGATACGTTTCTTTTCTGCAAAAATAGTTAATTTTGCGCTTACTATGGCAAATCCGTTGAAACAATTGGCGGGAGAAACCGCCATCTATGGCTTCAGTTCCATCCTGGCCCGGGTCCTCAATTTCCTGTTCGTCCCCATCTATACGCGCATGCTCACCCAGGTGCAGTATGGCGTGGTTACCGAATTCATGGCCTACATCGCCATCCTGCAGGTGGTGCTGGTGCTGGGCCTGGAGACCGGCTGTTTCCGCTTTGCCAACAAGGAGGGGGAAGACCCCCGGCGGGTCTATGGAGGCGCCCTCATCACGGTGTTCGGCCTCAACCTGGCCTTCCTGGCCCTCATGGTGGCCTTCTCGTCCCCCATCGCCGCCGCCCTGGGCTATGAGGGATACCGTTCCCTCATCATCTATGTGGCAGCCATCCTTTTCTGCGACAGCATTACGGCCATCCTCTTCGCCAAGCTCCGGCAGGAGCACAAGGCCGTGAAATTCGCCATCCTCAAGACCGTCAAGATCCTTACGGAAACCCTGGGGAACCTGTTCCTGTTCTTCATCTATCCCAGGCATCCTTTCCTCGGAGGGCTCGTGAGCCCCGCGCCGGATTTCACCTACCCCATCTTCGCCATCTTCTTCAGCTGCGTGCTGTGCCTGCTGCTGTTCATGCCGGATATCGCCCGGCTAGCCCCCCGCTGGGACGGCCCGGTGGTGAGGCGGATGCTCCTCTACTCGCTGCCCCTCATGGTAGCGGCCCTTCCCGGGGTGGCCAACGACTTCCTGGACCGGGTGCTCTTCCGTTACTTCGACACCTCCTCCGAGGCCTGGCGGGCTTCGCTGGGCGTCTACCAGGCGGCCGTCAAGCTGGCGGTCATCATGAACCTTTTCATCCAGATGTTCCGCTATGCAGCCGAGCCTTTCTTCTTCCAGCGGGCGCGGGACAAAGGGTCAAAAGAGCTCTATGCCATTGTCATGGAATACTTTACGGCCTTCTGCGGGCTGGTGTTCCTGGGGGTGATCGGCTATATCGACATCATCTCCCTGTTCCTGGGCAAGGACTTCCGCGTGGGGGTGGGCGTCGTGCCGGTGATGCTCCTCAGCTACATGCTCCTGGGCATGCTCTTCAACGTTTCCATGTGGTACAAGCTCTCCGGGAAGACCAACATGGCCATCTGGATCACGCTGGCCGGCCTGGCCGTCACGGCGGTGGTGAACGTGGTGTTCATGCCGCGCTATTCCTACTGGGCGTCGGCCTTCGGGCACCTGGCGAGCTACCTGACCATGTTCATCCTCTGCGCCTGGCTCGGCAGCAAATACTACCCCATCCCGTACAGCTGGAAGCGCATCGGGCTCCTGTTCCTCATGATGGGAGGGGCCTGCGCGGGCATCTACGGCTTCGCCGCGCTCCAGGGGGAAAGCGGCGGGGGCATCCGCTGGGGCTGCCTGGGGGTCAACACCGCCTGCATCCTGGCCTATGCGGCCGCCGCCTGGCTCATGCTTCGCCGCCGTGCCGTTCCTCGGACGCAATAGCTGCCTCCGGAGGAGCCGATTGTCGATTCTTTTTCCTATCTTTGCATCCCTGTTTGAATGGATGAAGATATGGAAATCACTCTGGAAAGACAACAAGTGCCGGTGCTTCTTCTGACCGGCTATCTGGGAAGCGGCAAGACCACCCTCCTGAACCGCATCCTTACCAACCGCAAAGGCATCAAGTTCGCCGTAGTGGTCAACGACCTCGGCGAAGTGAATATCGACGAAAGCCTCATCGAGAAAGGGGGCGTGGTGGGCGCGGCGGACCAAAGCCTCGTGGCCCTGCAGAACGGCTGCATCTGCTGCACGCTCAAGATGGACCTGGTGGCCCAGCTGTCGGAAATCACCGCCAGCCGCAAGTTCGACTACATTGTCATCGAGGCCAGCGGCATCTGCGAGCCGGCTCCCATCGCCCAGACCATCAGCACCATGCCGGCCCTGGCGCCGCAATATGTCCAGAACGCCCTCCCGTACGTGGACTGCATCGCCACGGTGGTGGATTCGCTGCGCATGAAGGACGAATTCGGCTGCGGCGCGGCCCTCGAGAAGGAAGACATCGGCGAGGAAGACCTGGAGCGCCTGGTCATCGAACAAATCGAATTCTGCAACATCCTCCTCCTCAACAAGGCCGCCGAAATCAGCCCCGACGAGCTGGGGCGCCTCCGCGCCATCTGCCAAAGCATCAATCCCGGTGCCCGC
>JAEEGL016299215.1_pt1 | contig 10854 bp, 10 predicted proteins | sample 9134231 | NCBI WGS metagenome assembly JAEEGL01 (sample SAMN16246548, study PRJNA631951) | gut metagenome | biome: gut microbiome; feature: rumen; material: fiber-attached | host: Bos | place: Iran: Karaj | collected 2018-10
AAGGGAGTTATTCCAAATACTGGTAAGTATATAGATGGTGATAAGAAATTAGTTAATATCAGCCATAAAATCAAAACAGATACTAATGTACACAAAGGAGTTATTGCTTCCGGTGATATATTTTGTTCGGAATCATGGATGTGTGAAAAGATAGCTAAAAAATTTAATGCTCTTTGTGTAGAAATGGAAGGAGCAAGTATTGCTCAGGTATGTCATTTATGCAATATACCTTTCTTAGTAATAAGATGTATATCAGATTCACCAAATAAAGATGAAAATAATAAAATCACATATGATGAATTTGTTATTAAAAGTTCTGAAGTAGTTGCTAAATATTTAAAACAAATTTTATTAGAAATATAAAAAAGTTAGTTTATTTTAAAACTAACTTTTTTCCTCTTTCTAATTCTAATTGTTCTTTAATCCAATCTGGATAATCTTCTCCTGGATGATCAATTCTCCATTCAAGCATTTGATATTGTAAATGATAATCATCTGGAACAATTAACATTAGTTTTCTTTTTTCTGGAATTAATATTTCTTGACCCTCAAAAATTAAATTTGGATCAATCATATTATTATATGTAGCAACTCTATTAACATAGTCTCTTGATCTATCACCATAATATTTTTCAATTATGTCAAACATTACATCACCTTCTTGAACTACATATGTTTCATCTGGTTCAAATTCTTCACCATGTGTTTTAATAATTAAATTATATAGCATTCCTGGTAAATATATTACTTGTCCTTCATATATTAGTGTAGGATCTTCTATGTTATTATATTCAGCTATTTCTTCATAATATATAGGATTTCCATAAAATAACATTGAAATACCACTTAATGTATCACCACCCTGTACTACATAATAATAGTCTATATTATTCATATCTACTATTGCTTTATCATTATCACATACATTTACTTCACATGCATGTGCATTACATGGTAATGCACTATAGAATAATGTACCAGCTAATGCTAAAGATATAAGCTTTTTTTCTTGATTTCTCATAAAACACCTCCCTTATTTTAATTTTGAGAAAACTTCTCCAAGCTTTTTGTTAATAACTAAATTTGCTATTCTATCATAGTCTGTTGTACTAGCATTTATTATAACAAGATTTTTTCCTCTAAAGAAACTTACAAGACTACTCGCAGGATAAACAGATAATGATGATCCAGCTACTATCATCAAATCTGCTTTTAATAGAGCTGCTCTTGCAAGTTCAAAATCTTCTCCCAACATTTCTCCATATAATACCACATCTGGTTTAATAATGCCACCACAATCGCATTTTGGAATACCAGTAGAATTAAATATATATTCTGGTCCATAAAATTTATTACATTTAGTACAATAATTTCTATAAATAGATCCATGTATTTCATAAACAGTTTTACTTCCAGCTTTAGTGTGTAAACCATCTATATTTTGTGTTATTACACATTTTAATTTACCTCTTTTTTCAAGTTCAGCTAAGTATTTATGTGTTACATTAGGTTCTTTATCTAAACAATTCATTTTATCCCTATAAAAATTATAAAATTCTTCTGTATTAGAATAAAAGAAACCTGCACTTAAACATACTTCTGGTGGATATTTGTATTTCTGATTATAAAGACCATCTTTACTTCTGAAATCTTTTATACCACTTTCAGTAGATACACCAGCTCCTCCAAAGAAAACTATATTATTACTTTCATCAATTAATTTTTGTAACGTTTCAATCTCTTTCATAATTAAATTATATATCATTTAATAATTTAATGATATAATTTATTTATGAAAAAGTTTTTAATTATATTAATTATTCTTATTTTAGCATCTATTTCATTATTTTTTATAATTAAAAATAATTATTTAAACATGTATTATAACAAGAATATTAATTATGAAAAGAGTAGTGATATAATCACTATCAATAAAAGAAATGCTAAAAAATATATATCTTATAATTCTATTAAAATAGAGAATATATTTGATAAATATATTTTAGAAGATGGAAATTATATTCTATTAGATGAAGATGAACAATTATTAGAAATGTTTAATATGGATAGAACTATTCCTTTAATAGATTTATTTAAAGATGGTTTAGAAAAATATGATAATAATGATGATTTTATTAATCAACAACAAAGAGAAGCTATTTTAAAAGATAATAGCATTAATAATGATAAAGAACTATTAGAATATATGATTGATTATTTAAAGAAAGAATTAGATATTCATTCTTCATTTAATGATATTAAAACATATGCTTATATTAATAAGTTTATGTCTAATGTAATTCCTCTTATGGAAGACTATGCAATTATAGATGGTGATTATAATGGAATAATAATCAATGATTTAAGTATGGAACATGAACATTATACTGATGTTTATTTATACCATAATAATGAAAGATATGTATTTTCATTTATGGGTAGTAATCTTTCAGAAGAAGAAATTATTAATTTGATAGGTACAGTGATTTTTGATGAAGAATAAAAAGTTAAAAATATTATATGAAGATAAATGTATATTAGTTGTATATAAAGAGAGTGGACTATCTACTATAAAAGATAAAAATCATAATATTAATTTATATAGTATGGTTTATGATTATTTACATAAAAAGAATCAAAAAGTTTTTATAGTTCATAGACTAGATAGAGATACAAGTGGTTTAGTTTTATTTGCAAAAGATGAAAAAATTAAAAACATTCTTCAAGATAATTGGGAAGATGTTATTAGAAAGTATTATACAGTTGTACATGGTAAAACAAAAAAGAAAGGTATTATTGAATCATATTTAAAACAAACTAAATCTCTTTATAGTTATAGTACCAATGATAAAAAAGGTGAATATGCAAAAACTATATATGAATGTATATTAGAAAAAAATAACTATTCTTTATTAAGAATAGAAATTAAGACTGGAAGAAAAAATCAAATAAGAGTCCATATGAAAGATAATAATACTCCAATAGTGGGTGATAAAAAATACGGTATTAAGGATAATCATAAACAAATGTTATTAAATGCATATTATTTATGCTTTAATCATCCAATTACTAAAGAAAGGATTGAAATAGATACTGGTGTTCCAAAAGAATATAATAGTATTATGAAAAAATAATGAAGAAAGTATACTTAGTTCTAACACAAACATATTCAGGATTAGCTAAAACAATTAAAGTATTAACAAAAGAAGAATATTCTCATGCATCAATTTCACTAGATTCTAAGTGTAAAGAAATGTATTCTTTTGGAAGAAAATATAGATATTTCCCATTCTATGGAATATTCCAACATGAAGATTTAAGAAAAGGATTATTTAAAAATAAAAATGCTCTTATTTCTATATATGAAATAGATGTTAGTAATGATCAATATGATAAAATAGTTAAGAAAATAAAAAAGATTAAAAATACTAATAATGGATATAATATAATTGGTTTATTATTAGCTTATTTTAGAATTAAACTAAATAGAAATAAATATTATTGTTCAGAATTTGTTTATGAAGTTTTATCATCAAATGGAGTAGATATTTATGATAAAAATAAAATTCGATTTCAACCAATGGAATTAATTAAAAAGAATTTTAAAAATATATATGAAGGTAAGATAAGTGATTTTATTGCTTCTTAACCTTCATTTTTTATTAATTTAGCATGAACAACAATCTTTTCATTTTTATTATGACAAGTTGATAAAGTGAGTATCTTATCATTTTGATTTATATCTATATCATAGTTATATTTAGATCTAGATTTAATAGTATTTATAAATTTAATAAAATCTTCATCATTATTAAAATCTGTTGTTATATAATAACTTTCTGTTTTAATAGAATAAGTACTAAATACTTGCCAATAAAGAGTTTCTTTTTCAGTATATATTTTAATTATATGATTATCATTATTTTTATACCAACTTTTCTTTAAAACATTTTTAAGTGTTCCAAACATAGTTTTATTAAGTCTAGCATGACCATAAATAATATTATTTTTACTTAAATTATTAATATCATTTCTATAGTCTAAAAATATCCATCCAGCATCAGTATATTTTTTATTAAAAGAATGATTTAAATAATAGTCATTATTTTTATATTGAACAAATGGATAATTGATATTAGTTCCCTCTACTATAATCCAACCTTTAGTATCACTATTTTTATTAATTAACTCTTCAAAATTAATATCACTTTTAGAGTTATTAGTTATATTTTCTATTTCTTCTATTTCTATATCAGTTTCTATATTATCTTCATTCCATTTAAAAATATTAACAATACTATATGTTATTACAAGAATAGAACCTACTATTAAAAATGATATTAAAAAACTAAACCTTTTTTTAAACATGCTCCTAGTATACAATAAAAAATTATTATTTCAAATATTAAATTATAATTGTATAATATAAATGTAGAATATGGTGATTATATGAAAAAAGTAATATTAAAAATAGGTGGTATGAGTTGCAGTGGATGCTCTAATAAATTAGAAAAGTTCTTAAATAAAGAACCAGGTATTACATCTAATGTTAATTTAGTAATGGCAAGTGCTTGTATCGAATATGATGATGAAAAATATTCTATTATAGATTTAGAAAGATTAATTGAAGAATGTGGTTTTAAAAGTGAAGGAATATTTAATCCAAAAGAAGAATTAAAAAAAGATAAATCTTTCATATTAATAATTGTATTTGGTTTATTAGTTTTATTTTTAATGGCTATGTGTCATTTGGAATTATTTAATATGTATATTAGAATTGGTTTAACTTTTACTATAACTATATTATTTGTTTTTTATGGTTTAGATATTTTAAAGAATGGTATTATAAGATTAATAGATAAAAGTCCTAATATGGATTCATTAGTATCAGTAAGTGTATTAGTTAGTTTCTTTTATAGTTATGTAAGTATGATGCTTATGTTATTTAATAAAGGTGAGGGAAATTTATATTTTGAATCTAGTGCGATGATAATTTATTTTGTTAAACTAGGTAGATTTATAGAACATAAATCTAGAGAAAAAACAAAAGAATCAATTAAAGAGTTAGTTAAAATAACACCAGATCATGCTACTAAAATGACTAATATTGGTGAAAAAGTAGTTACTATAGATGAAATTAAAAAAGGTGATATATTAAAATGCTTACCTGGTGAAAAAATAGCTGTTGATGGAATTATTACTTTGGGTAAAGCTCATTTTGAAGAAGGATTTATAACTGGTGAATCTGTTTCTCCTAAGAAAAAAGAAGGAGATGAAGTATTAGCTGGTGCGATTAATGTAGACGGTTATATTGAATATAAAGCAGATAGAATAGGAGCTAATTCAACTATATCTGAAATAGTTAAATTGGTTAATGAAGCAGTTAATACAAAAGCACCTATTCAACGATTAGCAGACTTCTTATCAGGACGTTTTGTTCCTAGTATATTCTTAATAGCTTTATTAACACTTGTTATTTACTTATTAATTGGTAAATCATTTAATGATGCCTTATTAACATTTGTAACTATATTAGTAGTGGCATGCCCTTGTGCTTTAGGTTTAGCAACTCCATTAGCGGTAGTTGTTTCAGAAGGAGTAAGTGCTAAAAAAGGAATATTAATAAAGAAGAGTGAAATATTAGAAAATGCTTCTAAATGTGACACAATTGTATTTGATAAAACTGGTACTTTAACAAAAGGAGAATTAAAAATAACAAAACTATTTAATTTTTCAGATGATTCAGATGAAGAAGTTTTATCACTTGTAGCATCAGTAGAAAGTAGGAGTTCACATCCAATATCAAAAACATTTAAGGACTATTTAATAGAAGAGAAAGAAGTTAAAAACTTTAAACATATGTCTGGTATTGGAGTATATGGAGAGATAGGTAAAAAGAGTATTTATATAGGCAATAATAAAATATTTAGAAAACTTGGTATTGAAAATAAATATGATGAAATGGAAAAATATTTATCTAATAGTGGATGTACTATTATGTATGTAATTATTAATGATAAAGTTACAATGCAACTAGGTATTAAAGATGCTCCAAGAACTGGGGTTAAATCATTAATAAAAAAACTATATAAAATGAATAAAGAGGTGATTCTTCTTTCTGGAGATAATGAAGGTGCAGCAAGAGCTTTAGCAAATGATATTGGTATTAAAAATGTTATAGCTAGCGTAATGCCAAAAGAGAAGAAAAAAATAATTGATGATTTAATAAAAGATGGTCATAGAGTTATGATGGTGGGAGATGGAATAAATGATGCACCTGCACTTCAAGCAGCAACAGTAAGCGTATCAGTTGATAATGCTACTGACATAGCAAGTAATTCTTCAGATGTAATACTAACAACAAATGAATTATCAAAAGTAATAGAATTATTAGAAATAAGTAGTAATACATTAAGAATAATTAAAGAAAACCTAGTATGGGCATTTATTTATAATATTATTATGATAATGGTAGCCACTGGTGTATTAAAACCATTTGGTATATATGTTTCACCAGAACTAGCAGCAATATTTATGGTAATAAGCAGTGTATCTGTTACATTAAATTCATTAAGATTAAAAAGACAATAAAAAAAGAACCATTTAATGGTTCTTTTATTGTGCAGTAAATGTCTCAACAGTAACTGTTTCTGATGATGAAGATGATTCTGTTTTCTTTGGAGCATAATTAACTGTTGATGTTTTATTTGGAGCATGTCCTTTAACAAATAAGTGCGTTTGTATCATTGATGATGGAGTAGTTGAATTAGGTTTTAATGGTGGATTAGTTCCAACAACAACTTTAGCTGATACAACGGTAGATGGTTTTTTAAATCTGGAATTCTTATCCATAACTTTATTAACAATTTCTCTTTGTATTTTTCTTCTTTCGCTCCATCCATGTGAAGAAGACATATGAGATTTTTTAGTTAATTTATCATAACCATACCATATCGCAACTGTATAATCTGGACTAAATGTGACTGTCCATGCATCTTGAATAGTACTCTTTGGTAAACCTAATTTTTTAAGATATGAATAATCATAACTACTAGTACCAGTTTTACATGAAAGATCAGTTCCTTTAACTTTAACACTACTAGGAGTAACTCCTTTTAATATATAACTAATCATATAAGCTGTAGATGATTTCATAACACGTTTCTTATTAAATGAAAAATCTTCTACTATTTCACTATTGCTGCTTTTATAAACAATTCTTTTTATTGTATGTGGTTCAGTATAATAGCCACCATTTCCAAATGCTGCATAAGCACCAGCTAATTCAAGAGGTGATACTCCAGTAAATCCACCAATTGAATGTGCTTCATTTATATATGTACTATTTTTATTTAAATACTCTGGTGTTATACCAAGAGAAGTAACAAATTTATTAATATTTGAATTTTTAACTTTTTGAAACGCTTGCAAAGCACATGTATTTCTTGATTGTACAAGACATTGTTTTAATGTCATAAATCCTCTATAAGCATTATCAACATTATGCATTACACCACCATAAGTATATTTAACAGGTTTATCTACAAATGGTGTATAGGTAGACCAGTTATTATATTCAATACCAGGTCCATAATCAAATAATGGTTTAGCTGTAGAACCAGGGTGTCTCTTTATTTGAGTAGCATAATTAAGTGAAAGTTCACTATTTTTATTTCTACCAGCACCAACTGCCACTATTGCTCCTGTATCATTATCAACCATAGCAATACCAACTTGTACCTTTTTATCTTTGAATTTATGTTTTTTATAAAAGTTATTTATTACATCTTGTTTACTTCTATTCATATTAGTATATATATCCATTGAAACAAGATATGGGTTATTACCAGTTCTATCAACAACCTCTTCTATAACAGTATCTATATATCCCTGATATGGATTAATTGTTCCATCATTTTTAACAATTATATCTTCTACATCAACTTTTTTAGCACTATCAGCTTGATCCTCAGAAATATAACCATATTTAAGCATCATATCTATAACAGTATTCTTTCTTTGATTAGTTAATTCAGGATTTACATATGGATCGTATTTACCAGGTGCTTGAAATAATCCCGCAAGAGTAGCTGCTTCTACAAGATTTATTTCATTTACATGTTTATTAAAATATGTATTACTAGCAACTTCAACTCCATAAGATCCACCACCAAGATATGGACTATTTACATAAAACTCAATTATTTCCTTTTTTGAATAATCTTTTTCTATTTTAAATAATGATAGATATATATCTGTAAACTTTCTAATTATTCCTTTAAAACCACTGGCTTCTGTACTAGTTAAAGAGTTTTTGGATACTTGCATTGTTAATGTAGAAGCTCCTCCAGCATCTTTACCTTGTATATAAGAAAAGCCAGCGTTTAAGAACCTTATTATATCTAGACCCTTATGTTCAAAGAATCTATTATCTTCTATAGAAATAATTGAATCCACTAAAACTTGAGGTAATTCTTCATAAGAAACTATTTCTCTTTTTTCAGAACCAATAGTGGCAATTAATTCTCCTTTAGAATCATATATATTAGATGATTCCTTTTTATATAAAAGATCAGTATTAAACTCTGGCGAACTTAAATAAACATAATAGAAAAAACCTAGAAATGTGAAGATGCCAAAAAAGATCATAGCGATCATAATTTTAAATAACAGGTTGATTTTTCTTCTTCTAATTTTTTCCATAGTTCTATATTATAACATCTTTTTATAAATATGATATAATAAATTTGAAATTTTTAAAAAAAATTTAAGAAAGCCATAAAAAAAGAAATTTTTATTATATTTTCTATCATTTTTATAATAATGGTATTTATCTTTGATGATTATTATAATTATTTAAAAAATAATCTAACAAGTAAAAATGATTATAGGAAGAGCTTAAACAAAAAGAAGAGCAAAGACCAGAGAGACCAAGAAGGTAAAATGTGATAAAATATTTTTAAGAGGAGTTATTTATGAAAAAATGCGTAGTTATTTATAATCCAAATAGTGGAAGATTAACTAATAGAGTAGAAATAAAAAGAATATATAAGATTTTAGAAAACTATGGTTATGAAACAGAAATAAAATATACAGAATATAAAGGTCATGCTAAAGAAATGACTAAAAATTTAAAAAATGTAGATCTTTTACTATGTGCTGGTGGAGATGGAACATTAAATGAAGTAATATCAGGAAACCTAGAAAGAAAAAATAAAATATTACTTGGTCATCTTCCATTAGGTAGTGTAAATGATGTTGCTCATATGTATGGCATGAAAAATAGCACTATTAGAAACATAATAATGCTACTTCATGGAGTTAAAAAGAATATAGATGTTTGTTTAATTAATAATAATCCTTTTGTATATGTTGCTTGTATGGGAGCATATGTTGATATATCATATGCAACACCAAGAAAGTTAAAAGAGAAATATGGTAAATTTGCTTATGCAATTTATGGCATCAAACAATTAAAACAAAATTTACAGTTTTATGACATTAACTATACAGTTAATGGTGTAACACATAAAAAGAGATGCTCATTCATTTTTATAACTAATAGTAGTAGAGTAGGCGGTTTTAATAACATATATGATGATGTAAAGTTAGATGACAACAAGTTTGAAGTATTGTTGTTAGATATTAAAAGTAAATGGGATATTATCAAATCAGTTCACTATTTAGTAAGAAGAGAATTATCAGATATTCCTGGCGCAACATATTTGAAAACAGATAATTTAAAAATAGAATTTGAACAAATACCACCATCATGGTGTATTGATGGAGATGACTTACAACATAATGAAAGCGTATTTGAAATAAAAGTTAGTAAAGATATTAATATGTTATTACCAGTAAAAAATATAGATAAATTATTTGAAAACACAGATGAAGATTTAGATGATGAAACTTTAGAATGAGAGTAAAAAAATGTTTACTCTCTTTTAAATTGTAGTTTAATATTGTATAATTACATCATATAAGAGGGACTAGATAATGAACGTAATAAAGGCTGTTATTTTATTATTAATTGGTTTTTTCTTACTTGTAAAATCAAGTGATATTTTTGTTAGCGCTATTAGTTCAATAGCAACTCATTTTAAAATGTCTAAAATGATGACTGCTCTTACAGTAGCAGCATTTGGAACATGTGCTCCAGAACTAGCAATTAGTTTTCAAAGTATGGCTTCTCACTCTGGAGATATAGCTTTAGCTAATGTGTTTGGTTCCAATGTTGTTAATATATTGTTGATTATTGGACTAGCTGCTTGTGTAGCACCAATTAGAGTAAAGAATCATGTTATTAAACGAGAACTACCAATATTACTTCTTACTACAATTACATTTGGTATATGTATATCTTTACATTATTTAGGTATACTTGATAAATCATTTATTCTTTCAAGAGCAGATGGCTTATTATTAATAGCTTTATTTGCAATGTTTATGTTTTATATAGTTAGTGTAGTAAGAGCTAAACAAGGAGTTTTAGAATTTGAAAAACCTGAATTTACTATGATTAAATCAATTATACTTACAGTAGTTTGTTGTATAGTTATTATTTTATCAAGTGATTTAGTTGTTGAAAATGCTAAAACATTAGCAAGTCTTTTAAATGTTAATACTAAAATTATTACAATGACTATTGTAGTAATTGGAACATCTCTTCCAGAGATGACTATGACTGTAATAGCGGCAAGAAGAGGGGAATTTGATATAGCTCTTGGTAATATCATAGGAACTAATATTTTTAATATTGGAGTTGTACTTGGATTACCATTGTTAATATATGGTGGTGTACAAAGTACTAATTTTAATATGATAGATGTATCAGCTGTTATGATATCAAGT
>JAEEGL016497957.1_pt1 | contig 10854 bp, 9 predicted proteins | sample 9134231 | NCBI WGS metagenome assembly JAEEGL01 (sample SAMN16246548, study PRJNA631951) | gut metagenome | biome: gut microbiome; feature: rumen; material: fiber-attached | host: Bos | place: Iran: Karaj | collected 2018-10
AGGACTTGATCCTGAAAACGTAAAGGGAGCAATTGATAAGACAAAACCTTACGCCGTTGATGTCAGTTCCGGAATAGAGACGGATGGTGTTAAGGACCCTGCAAAAATGGAACGCTTTGTAAATAACGTGAGGAGAATATTATGACAAATCCAAAGGGAAGATTCGGAGTGCATGGTGGACAGTACATTCCTGAAACACTCATGAATGCAGTTATAGAGCTTGAGAATGCCTATGAGCATTACAAAAATGATCCTAAGTTTAACAGAGAGCTTCAGGAGCTTTTAAATGAGTATGCAGGCAGACCTTCAAGATTGTATTATGCAGAGAAAATGACTAAGGATCTTGGTGGTGCAAAGATTTACTTAAAGAGAGAGGACTTAAACCACACAGGATCTCATAAGATTAATAACGTGCTTGGTCAGGCACTTCTTGCTAAGAAGATGGGTAAGACCAGACTTATAGCTGAAACTGGTGCAGGTCAGCACGGCGTTGCAACAGCAACAGCTGCAGCACTCATGGGAATGGAATGCGTTGTTTTCATGGGAGAAGAGGATACCAAGAGACAGGCACTTAATGTGTACAGAATGAGACTTCTTGGTGCAAGTGTAGTTCCTGTTACAACTGGAACAGCTACCCTCAAGGATGCAGTATCAGAGGCTATGAGAGAGTGGACCAGCAGAATTGATGATACACACTACTGCCTTGGTTCAGTTATGGGACCGCATCCATTCCCTACAATTGTCAGGGATTTCCAGGCCGTTATTTCCAAGGAGATCAAAGAGCAGATGCTTGAAAAGGAAGGAAGACTTCCGGATGCTGTTATCGCATGCGTTGGCGGCGGTTCTAATGCTATGGGTACCTTCTACAACTTTATAGAGGATAAGGATGTAAAGCTTATCGGATGTGAGGCAGCAGGTAGAGGAATCGGAACCTTTGAGACAGCCGCAACTATCAACACTGGAAAGCTTGGGATCTTCCATGGAATGAAATCATATTTCTGCCAGGATGAGTATGGCCAGATTGCTCCTGTTTACTCTATTTCCGCAGGACTTGATTATCCTGGAATCGGACCTGAGCATGCAAATCTTCATGATATGGGAAGAGCTGAGTATGTGCCTGTAACAGATGATGAGGCAGTTGAAGCTTTCGAGTATCTTTCAAGATGTGAAGGTATAATCCCTGCAATTGAGTCAGCACATGCAGTTGCTCATGCAATGAAGATTGCTCCCAATATGAGTAAGGACCAGATAATTGTAATTACAATCTCTGGAAGAGGAGATAAGGACTGCGCAGCTATTGCACGCTACAGAGGGGAGGATATCCATGAGTAATATCAAAAAGGCATTTGAAAACGGAAAAGCATTTATTGCATTTATAACCTGTGGCGATCCTGACCTTGAGACGACAGGAAAGGCAGTAAGAGAGGCAGCAAAAAACGGCGCAGATCTTATTGAGTTAGGAATACCTTTCTCTGATCCAACAGCTGAAGGCCCTGTAATTCAGGGTGCAAACTTAAGAGCTCTTCAGGGTGGAGTGACCACAGACAAGATTTTTGATTTTGTAAAAGAGCTTAGAGAGGATGTAACAATTCCCATGGTTTTCATGACCTATGCGAATGTGGTTTATTCCTATGGCGCTGAGCGTTTTATGAAGAAGTGCAGCGAGGTAAAGATGGATGGTGTGATTCTTCCTGATCTTCCATTTGAAGAAAAGGAAGAGTTTGCTGATGTATGCGATAAGTACGGTATCGATCTTATTTCCCTGATTGCACCTACTTCTGAGAACCGTATTGCAAAGATTGCAAAGGATGCAAAGGGCTTTTTATACATCGTTTCAAGTCTTGGAGTAACAGGAACCAGAAGCGAGATAAAGACAGACCTTAAGTCCATAGTGGATGTCGTAAGACAGAATACTGATATCCCATGTGCTATAGGATTTGGTATTTCAACTCCCGAACAGGCAGAAAAAATGGCTGATCTTTCAGATGGAGCCATCATCGGATCAGCCATTGTGAAGTTACTTGAAAAATATGGAAAGGATGCACCTTCATACATTGGAGAATATGTCCATTCCATAAAGGAGGCATTGGCGTAAGCCATTTTTCCATAGTAAAAAAATCAGATCACTTCGGCGGTGCAGCTTTGTAGGATTTGTGCAGCTGTAGGTTCTCGCAGTCAGGTGGTGAGTTCACCAGTCTGTCATTTCTGACTTTACAGGATGCATTTCTGCAATCCCTGCACCTATAGCCGGAGTGATTTGAATACATTCTTTTACATTCTAAAGAGCAGAAAGCATGGCTGCTTTCTCTGGCGGTAAAAAATCTGCCACAATTCATACAAATATTTCTTACATTGTGAGCCATTCGCATACTCCTTAGCTTTTCGCCAAATTAAACTAACGGCGTTTGAGCTTATATGCTATTGCAGCGTTGAATAGCCAAAGCCGTTACAAATAGCATCAACAGGTACGCCCTCTGCGCAAAGAGGACAACTGTCATGTGTATAGCTGGCATAATCAGGCAGATCTCTTATTGAGAAAAGTGTCTGAATCGGAATGCCATCTATCTTGGTAGCAATAGAGAAAATTGCTGCAATTCCAATTATTTCGCCCTTAAAGAATCTTACAGATTCAATAGCACTCTTTAGGGTTGATCCTGTGGAAGCAGAATCGATAAGGATAAGCACCTTTTTCTCTCTGATCATGTGCTGGTTGTTATCTCTGAACATCATCTGACCATTAACATTAACCTCAGGGCCAGTGATGTACATAGTCTTATGAGAGTTTGCGGAAAGAATTCCAGCCTCTGTCAGCTTGTCTGCCATATATGAGCCAACAACCTCTGTACCGTTTATACAGAGAATGGTATCAATGATTTCTGATGAAAGGAAAAGCTCAGCAAGGGATTCGCCTGCGGCTCTTGCTTCCTTCATTCTGGCTTTTGTATCAGTCATATCGATGTAATAATTGACATGAGAGTTGGGAGTAATGAAATGCCCAGGTGTATATCTTAAAATAACGTCATTATTTCTTGGATACTCCATCTTCTTATAACCTTGCATAACGTAGCCTCCTGTTTTGAGATCATTCCTGCAAACGACAAATGTACAATATAATAATATCATTTAATCGTTATAAAGTATTAAAGTTTATACTAATTTAATGATTTGGAGTATACTAAGAGACAGTGACATTTATGAAAAAAGAAAGGGTTTAGTTATGGGAATTGGGTATAAATCAGCAGGCCTTGCAGACGTCAGGGTAAAAGATATTTATTGTGATGAAGCACTAAAAATAGAAGTTAAGAATATGCTTTTGCTTGATTCTGACAGATTACTTGCAGGATTCAGGGAAACAGCAGGATTTATTGATGGAATGGATGCAGAAGAGCTGTCTGCTTTTATGAAGAGAAAAAAGCGTTATGGTGGTGGCTGGGAGGACGGTCTAATCGGTGGACATACTCTTGGACACTACATTACAGCTTTGTCTCAGGCAACCATAAATCCAGGACTTTCTGATGATGGAAGAAAGCAGGTCTCTGACAGACTTGATTATATGCTTGATGCATTGCTGGAATGCCAGGAGCTTACAAAGGGGACAAAATTTGAGGGCTATTTATTTGGAGCAACTCTGCCTACTAAGGAATTTCAGGAGAATCCTGCCCTGCAGTTTGACAATGTGGAGAAGGGACTTGGCCATCCTTTTGAAACAGCATGGGTTCCGTGGTATACAATGCACAAGATTTTGTCAGGACTTAATGCTGCCTTTAAGATAGCTGGAAAAGAGAAGGGATTAAAAGCAGCAAACGCACTTGGAATGTGGATTTCAAATAGAGCACTTTCCTGGTCAGACAAAGTAAAAAATACTGTTCTTAGCATCGAATATGGTGGAATGAATGACTGTTTATATGAGCTTTATCAGATAAACAGAGAGCTTAAGGAAAATGGAAGCGATCTTTTCTGCCCTGAATTTGAAAGGTTTTATGAGGCTGCTCACTGCTTTGATGAAGAAGAGCTTTTTGATAAAGTGCTGGCTGATCAGGAAAACGTGCTGGACAACGTTCATGCCAATACAACAATTCCGAAGTTTATAGGTGCTCTTGCAAGGTATGAAGCGGATAACAGAGAAACTAAGTACCTTGAATATGCTGAGAGCTTTTGGAATATGGTCATATTAAAGCATACCTATGTTACAGGTGGAAACAGTGAGAATGAGCATTTTGGAGTGGATAACATCCTTGATGCTGAGAGAACTAATGTTAATAACGAGACCTGTAATACTTACAATATGCTTAAGTATTCACGCCGCCTTTTTGAAGCAACCGGTAAAAAGAAATATCTTGACTATGCAGAGAGAACCTTCATCAACGCTATATTAGCTTCTCAGAACCATGAGAGCGGCTTTACTACATATTTCCAGCCTATGGCTACAGGTTATCAAAAGGTATTTAACACATTAGATGGTAATTTCTGGTGCTGTACAGGAACAGGCTATGAGAATTTTACAAAGCTTCAGGATGGAATCTTTTTTGATAGTAAGGACAGGGTGATGATAGCGCTTTTCCTAAAGTCAGAATATGTGACAGCTGATTATAAAGCTGCCATTGAGTGCGATTTTTCTAAGTCTGACGAGGTAACCGTTTCGATAGAAACTGAGGATAATAAGCCTTTTGGAAAGGAGCTTATTATAAGGATTCCTACATGGATAAGCGGAAAAGTAAGCGTAAAGCTTGATGGAAAGGAAACAGAATTTGAAGAGAAAAATGGTTTCTTAATCATTCCTTCTGATGTGATAAAGAGCGGAAGCCAGCTTCTGATAAAGTGCCCTATGAGTATCACTGCGCATAACCTTCAGGATGGTAAGGATACCTATTCCTTCATGTATGGACCTTATGTTTTGTCTGCAAGACTTGGAACAACGAGAATGAAAACAAAGGGGCATGGAATAGCTGTTGTCGTAGCTGCGGATAAAGCAGTGGAGAGTGATGAGATAACTATCAAAGACGAAGCTTCTGTTTCTAGCTTTATAGCAAACATCTCCAAATATCTTGTTAAGAGAGAAAATGAGATGGAGTTTGAGCTTAAAGGCACAGACAGGGATTTGGTATTTACCACTCACTACAACCAGTACTCAGAAAGCTATGGAATTTATTGGAAATTTAAGACATTATAATATATGGAGGAATACAAATGAGAAAAGTTTTGGTAGTAATCGATATGCAGAATGACTTCATTGATGGAAGTCTTGGAACAAAGGAAGCAGAGGCTATTGTTCCCAATGTTGTTGAAAAGATAAAAGGCTATAATACAGAAGATATCTTCGCTACAAGAGACACACATCAGGCAAATTATATGGAGACTCAGGAGGGGAAGAATCTCCCTGTAGAACATTGCATAGAAGGAACAAAGGGCTGGGAGATAAATGATGAGGTTGCAAAGGCATTAGGGGCAGCTACAATCATTGATAAGCCTACATTTGGTTCAACAATCCTTGCTGACACCATGAAAAAGCTTTATGAGAAGGAAGATCTTGAAATTGAAATGGTTGGACTTTGCACTGATATTTGCGTGGTTTCAAATGCACTTATGTTAAAGGCCGTTATGCCTGAAGTAAAGATAAGTGTAGATGCAAACTGCTGTGCAGGAGTAACACCAGAAAAGCACAATGCAGCTCTTGAAACAATGAGATCATGTCAGATTTATATTTGAGAAAAATATGCCAAGACCAGACTTTAAACAATTTAGAAAACTGATATATACTGTCGAGTCCATGAGTGATGCATTTGAAAGCATTTATGCTGATAAGCAGAATCAGGAGGACGCGATAAGGGAAGTTTGCGGCCATATTGCAGCAAATATGGCTAGAAAAGAGCTGGAGAATATTTCAGTTGAAGAGTTAAAAAATGCCAAGGCTGGTATTCGTGTGTCTGCTCTTATGGAGGCAGGCTACACGAATCTTGGTAAAGTTGCTTCTGCCTCAGGACTTGAACTTAAAGGTATTGAGGGTGTGGGCGATAAACAGTTAGTGGCTATACGAAATATAGTCACAGAGTTTGCAAACAGTATTTCTTCAAGGATGACAGTCCGTCTTGATGCAGATGATGAATCTAAAGATAATTCCACACTTATTTTGCTAATAGCAAAGTATATTAAAAGTGAAAAAATACGAGAAGAGTCCAGGGAATATGCTGCTCAGCTCAGTGCTCTGTCAGGTAGGCTGGAGAGTAAAAGGATAATAAAGAATACTTTTTTCTGGTTTCTTTCGGGGAGTGATAAAAAGGCTGAAACAATTAAGGCAGCAGAGGATCTTGATGCATTTTTCGCTTCCACGGATTTTCATAAGATATTAAATATCCTGGATAGATATCAGAAGGATATGGGGGTTACTTCTGAGGATGCCATTAAGGACTTTAAAGTAAACAGTGCAGATTATTATATAGTTCTTGAGCAGCTTGGCGCATCAGCTGGCAACAGGCCGTTCCTCTATGACAGTATTCCTGTGGCTCTGGCAGAAGAGGTAGATGCATTTGCGCTTGACCTGACAGGCTTTACAGGTAAGCTTCGTGCATATCAGACCTTTGGCGCAAAGTATATATTGCATCAGCAGAAGGTTCTTCTTGGAGATGAGATGGGACTTGGTAAGACAATTCAGGCAATTGCTGCCATGGCTCACTTGGAAGCTTTGAAGGGATCGGATGAAAAGAATTATTATTTGATAGTCTGCCCTGCCAGTGTTCTTATAAACTGGGGCAGAGAGATAGCAAAATTTACAAATATAAAGACAACTATCTTGCATGGAAATACCATAGATGCAGCATATAACAGATGGCAGAGTGCGGGCGGAGCTGCTATTACTAATTATGAGTCCATGAGCAAAATTGTAGACAGTATTGATAACCACATGAAGCTTTCGCTTCTTGTCATTGACGAAGCACATTATATAAAGAATCCTGATGCAAAGAGAACCATGTACATTAGAAGACTTGATAATGAATCTGAGAGAATTCTTTTGATGACAGGAACGCCTCTTGAGAACAAAGTAGAGGAGATGTGTAATCTCATCGATTTTGTAAGACCTGACATGACTGAGGAGGTAAGGGGGCTTGCGCATCTTTCAAATCTTCCGGAGTATAAGCAGGCTCTTTCTCCTGTTTATCTTAGAAGGACCAGGAGTCAGGTTTTAAAGGAGCTTCCGCCAATTGACGTAGAAGATGAGTGGTGCCCTATGACCAATGAGGATAGGGATGGCTATAGATCAGCTATTCTTAGTGGCAACTTTGCGAATATGAGAAGGGTAGCATCTTTACAGGATGATATGATTCGGTCTGCATAGACAGTAAGAATGATGGAGCTTCTTAACGAGGCAAGGGATGAAGGCAGAAAAGTAGTTATTTACTCGTTCTTTAGAGAGACTATTTCAAAGGTTGAGGCTCTGCTTGGTGATAGATGCGTAGGAGTTATCTCAGGAGATACCAAGGTAGAGAGAAGACAGCCACTAGTTGATGAATTTGCCAAGGCTAAGGATGGAAGCGTTCTTCTTTGCCAGATTCAGGCAGGAGGAGTTGGCCTTAATATCCAGTCAGCAAGCATTGTCATTTTCTGTGAGCCACAGATAAAGCCTTCGCTGACAAGTCAGGCTCTGTCCAGAGTATACAGAATGGGGCAGATAAAAAATGTGCTTGTCTATAACCTTTTATGTCCAAATACTATTGATGAAAAGATGATGCAGATGCTGGCTCAAAAGCAATTTGAGTTTGACAGCTTTGCAGATGAATCTGCTGTTGCTGATGCGGTGGAAAGCAAAATCGATAATGAATGGATAAAGAAGGTAATAGAAGAGGAAAGCGAAAAATACAACTGACATAGGAAAACTGTTTCAATAAATTTTATTATAATTTCATAACTTGAAAGCCCATTAGGAAACTATTTTCATGTTAAAATGTTTTTGCAATCGTTTATGATATACCTTTGCAAAAGAGAGGGCGGATATGGTTACAATTGATTTATTGAATGAATTTGGTGCGGATACTAAGGAAGGCCTGGCGAGATGCCTTGATGACGAGGAATTCTACCTTGATCTTATTCCTGAGGCTCTTGATAGGACCCGATATGAGGAAATAGAGAAACATCTTAACGAAAATAATCTTTCTGCAGCTTTCGAAGCTGCGCATGCGCTTAAGGGAGTCGTAGGGAATCTGGCCCTTACACCCATCTATGAGCCTGTCAGTGAGATGACAGAGCTGCTCCGTTCAGGCACAGATATGGATTACAAGGACCTTATTACTAAGGTTATGTCTGAACGTGACAGACTTGCGGACATGATAGGGTGATTCTGTAATCATTTTTTCTCAATTTTCACCAAAAAAAGACCATAAATTCTTTGATTATTGTAGCATTAGGTATATAATGGAAACGGTAAAACGATTTCTAGTTCCGTATAAATTGTTATGAAAGGATTTTTATGAACGAAACAAGGAAAAAGATACTTGAAGCTGTTCTCGTAGAATTTAAGGATAAAGGCTCCAAGTTTACTATGGATGATGTAGCTTCTGATCTCCATATGAGTAAGAAGACAATCTACAAGGAGTTTAATGATAAAGAAGAGATATTTAACGCACTTGTTGATTACTGCTTCGATAATATCAAGGAAAAAGAGGCAGAGATTAAGAATGATAAATCTCTTTCAACTGTTGAAAGAATTGAAAAGATAATGATCTGCATGCCCGATAACTACAGGGATGTAGACTTCCGTAAGGTATTTACCTTAAAGGATAAATATCCTAAGATATATGCAAAGGTTCAGAAGAGACTTGAGAACGACTGGGAGGATACTATTGAACTTTTGGAGCAGGGAATGAGAGAGGGGCAGATAAGAAAGCTTCCTATTCCTGTAATTAAGACAATGACAGAGGCATCTATCGAGAGATTTTTAAGTGCCGGAGCGGCTGACGGCGGATCCTATGAGGATGAGCTTGAGGTTATGATCGACATCTTAATGAGAGGTATCTGTTCTAAATAATATACAAAATCAAAGCCTTCCCGAAAGGGGAGGCTTTTAAAGCAAAACGCGTTATATGGGAGGATTACAATGATTATTAGAAATGAAAATATCTTTTTGCTTCAGACAATGAAGACAAGTTATTTTATGCAGGTTTTGCCAAGTGGACACGTTGAACATATCCACTATGGCAAATCTATTTTGTCTGAAGGTCAGTATAAGGAACTGTTAAAGGGGAATGCAGAGGATTTAAAGATCCTTTCACAGATGGCTGACGCAATGGGGATAAAGCACCATCATGAAGGCGGCAACATGATTGCATATTCAGTGGAGACAGGACCTTTGTGCCTTGAGATCATGCCACTTGAGATGTCATCTGTTGGTAAGGGAGATGTCAGAGAGCCTTTACTTGAGATAACTCATAGTGATGGTTCCCGCACTTCAGATTTCCTTTTTGAGAAGGCTGAAATATCAGATGGGTTATCAGAGCTTGAGACTCTTCCATCATCCTATGATGATGGTACAAGTAAAACGGTATGCTCAGCTTTTTCTTTTGACGACAAGGCTCAGCAGCTTGTAATTACACTTCGTGATAAGGAATACAACTTAAGACTGGATATGATCTACAAGGTTTATCCTGAATGTGACACCATTACAAGAAGCTCTGTTTTATATAACGAGAGCGAGAATAGTGTCGTAATAGACAGACTGCTTTCAAACCAGCTCGATTTCCAGAGAACAGGACTTCAGCTCACAAGCTTCCATGGAAGATGGGCAGATGAAATGGGCATGTCTAAGAGTCTTTGCAGTGCTGGCAAGGTGGTATCTGAGGAGATTTCTGCAGGCGAGTCAGGAAGCAGAAGCAATCCATTCACTATGGTCAGTGCGCCTGATGCAACAGAGGATGCCGGAGATGTTTATGGCCTTAATCTGATTTACAGCGGAAACCATTATTCAGCTCTTTCATCCAATGGAACTTTCCTTTCAAGATTTGTAAGTGGTATCCAGCCAACCGGCTTTGCATGGACACTTAATCCTTCAGAGAAATTCGAGGCACCGGAAGCAGTAATGGCATATTCATGCAAGGGCTTTGGTGGAATGAGCAGAGCTATGCATGACTTTGTAAGAAAACATGTTGTAAGAGGAAGCTGGAGAGATAAAGAAAGACCAATTCTTATTAACAACTGGGAAGCAACATACTTTAACTTTGATCAGTCTTCCCTTTTAAGACTTGCAAAGGAAGCTGCTAAGGCAGGAATAGAGCTCTTCGTGCTGGATGATGGCTGGTTTGGTGCAAGAAATGATGATAAGGCAGGACTTGGAGACTGGAGAGTTAACACTAAAAAGCTTCCAGATGGTTTAAATGGTCTTGCTGATAAGATAAATGCCCTTGGACTTAAGTTTGGTCTTTGGGTTGAGCCGGAGATGGTAAATGAGGACTCCGATCTGTATAGAGAGAATCCTGAATGGGCTGTCAGAATTCCCGGCCATCCTCATTCTCTTGGAAGAAATCAGATGATTTTGGATTTCACAAGAAAGGATGTTCAGGATTATATCATTGATTCTATGAGTAAGGTATTTTCCTCAGCTAATATTTCCTACATCAAGTGGGATATGAACAGAGTATTCTCTGATAGCTTTTCCAGAGAGCTTCCTGCTGAACGAATGAAGGAATTTACGCATAGATATTACATTGGGCTATACAGAGTGATGAGGGAACTTACAAAGAAATTCCCTGACATTCTCTTTGAAGGATGCTCATCAGGTGGTAACAGATTTGATCTCGGAATACTGAGCTTCTTCCCTCAGATCTGGGGAAGCGATGACACAGATGCTGTTTGCAGAATGGATATTCAGAG
>JAEEGL017114594.1_pt1 | contig 10854 bp, 7 predicted proteins | sample 9134231 | NCBI WGS metagenome assembly JAEEGL01 (sample SAMN16246548, study PRJNA631951) | gut metagenome | biome: gut microbiome; feature: rumen; material: fiber-attached | host: Bos | place: Iran: Karaj | collected 2018-10
ACAGACGGAAACGATCCACGCCATCCGCGGGGTCGATCTCGTTCTGAGGAGGGGAGAGACCGTGGCTCGGGCGGTGGAGCTTTTGCGTGAGGCCGGGATCACGGAACCCGAGCGGAGGATGAAGCAGTACCCCCATGAGTTTTCGGGAGGAATGCGTCAGAGGATAGTCATTGCCATTGCTCTTTCCTGCAACCCGGAGATCCTTATCTGTGACGAGCCTACGACGGCGCTTGATGTTACCTCACTCAGATCATGGTCTCGATCCCGAGCGCGATATTTCTGGAGACCTTCTTAAGCTTTATCGGACTTGGGCTGCCGGTGGACGGCTGTTCGCCGGGGAGACTGATCTCGGACGGGTTTGGCAACTGTCTGCTGCATCCCTATAAGCTGTTTCCGTGTATGCTGATCCTCATTGCCCTGATGATCGCCTGCAATCTGGTAGCTGATGGTTTGAAGGATGCTTTTAATACCGGGACCGGTGCGGCATGAAAGAATAAAGGAGGATGTATTTTTGAAAGCAACGCTTATTGATGTGGAAAATATGGATTACTTTCTTCCGGCGGTGGAGAAGGAGGCGCTCCTTAAGAGTGATATTTTTCTGGGGGCCGTCGAAGAGAGCTCGGATACAGCGGCCGGTGTTCTTGCGGCAACAGCCACGCCCGACAAAATGCTCTCCATAAACTATATTTATGTTGAAGAAAGGTTCAGAAGGCAGGGAGCGGGAAGCGCCATGATCGCCCTCCTTAAGGATATTGCCTCCGAAGCGGAAGCGGAGGCGGTCTCCTGTGACTGCTTAAGGAGCCTTAAGGATGAGGAGTCTGATATTGAAAAGCTGCTTGTTTCCTGCGGCTTTACGGAAGCAGAGAGCGTAACCGCAATCCTTTCAGGAAGGGTCGGGGATCTGTCTGTCGGGGATTACGGGAGGCCGCAGACCGATGTGGAGATATTGCCGCTCTCCGGGGTCAGCTCCTCTGAGTGGATGGACTATGCCTCGGATGAGAAGGCCTGGAGCAGCCCTCCCTTCAGACGGGACTATTACGACGGGGAGCATTCATATTTTGCGTATAAAGCAGACGGAACAAGGTGCGGTGTTCTGCTCTTAAGATGTGCGGATAACGCTTTGATTGCCGATGAGCTTTTTACTGAGCCGACAGAGGTATCAGAAGATATTCTTAAGGCTCTTGCAGCAAGAGCCATAGCCGATCTTAAACGGGACGGCCTTCAGGACGAGGTCTTTTATATAAGGGCCGGGGATGCGGGAGAGGCCGCTTTTGCCGGGGAACTTATCGGAGGGCTTGCACAGACGGGATACGGCGTATCGTTAAGCTGTTATTTTATATAAGCTGCGGGGTATCGGCCACTGCAGATGCGCATTGGTCTGACGCCCGCAAAGCTGCCTGTAGGACAGCGGGCAGCCTGTTGTAAAGTATCGGGATCGGAAGAAAAAGGGGACAGGATATGAGCAATCTTAACATGGATCATGTGTTGAAGGAACAGGAAAGGGAGGTTTTCAGGGCAAGCCACGATGCAGAAGATGCGGTGAGCTTTAAAAACCCCATTGCAATGGACCTTCAAAGGGACGAAGATAAACGGACCCGCATACCGGGGATGCTTGATTCCTCGGATGCATCCGCCGATGTCATGGTGGAGGCGGAGCTTGAGAGAAGAGGGCTTGATAAAGAGGCGAGACGGGATGAAAATCTTCTAAGAAGCGCCGAGAAGGGCTGGATAGAAAGAAAAACACAGAGTATTTTTGCCGAGAGAGAGAGAAGGGCAGAGGAGGAGAGAAAGCTCCTTCTTGAGGCGGAAAAGGCAAGGCAGGAGGAGGAAAGAAGGAAAGAGGAGAAGAGACGGCAGGATGAGGAGCAGGAGCGCGCAAAACAGAATGCTAAGGATCAGGCAAAGGCCGAGTTTGACAGAAAGCATACCCCTGCCGAGAACAGCAGAAGGATAAAGAAGATAGATCTTCTGGTACGCCGGAATATGGCACAGAACAGAAGGACCGGCTATATTAAGCATGTGCCCACAAAAAAATCCCTGACCACCGGCTACTCTTCGAGGTTTAACGAAAGGATCTCGCTTCAAAAGCGCATGGACAAACAGGGGAACAAACGTTCTCAGCTGTTTCAGAAGATCGCTAATCATAAGATGCTTGAAAAGGCCGGGAAAAAGGTGAAAAGGGAATATCTGGCCGTCATGGAGGCGGGCATGAGGGATATCCCGGTGGAATGCGGGGTAGAGGACTATCATGATCTGGCGGTGTTTATGGATAACGAGAGGGATACCGTTATCCTTAAGAGGTTTCTCGGAACGGGAGAGGGCCCCGGAGGAAGAGAGGGGCAGGATACCCGACGTGCCCTGGAGCTCATGCTGGAAAAGCTTCTTCTGACGGACGTTGATTCCCTGAATCTTGAGACGGATACCGATATCGCTTCAAACGCAGAGAGACTGGAAAGGCTCTCGGGGCGTGTTGCCGCCTTTGACAGGCTGGCGGAAAAGACCGGCTTTTTTGAGGGACTGGAAAATGACGTAAGGACCATGCTTGAGGGGAGGCTTAATGCTCTTCGTTCGATAGCCGCCTATTACATGGTCAGAAAGGAGCTGATGGGCAATACTTATTTCAGAGACCATTATAATGATGAGCTCTCAATGGACGTCACCTCCGCAGGGGATGATGACCGAAAGAAAGAGGTGGCAGAGCTTCTTATCAGGTCCTGGCAGCTTGGAAGGATCATGCTCTTAAGAAACGGCTCCGACAGAGCCAGAGCAGACCGCAGGGGCACGCCGCGCTTTTCGAACCAGGCGGCCGCCTCAAGGTTCCAGGAGATCTGTACGGAGACCAAGAATAAGGAGAATCAGAAAAAGCTTGTGGCCGGGTATCATAAGCTTAAGGATACCGATTATCTGGATGCCAGACGCCGCCACAACTCCCCCATTGAGGAAAGAAGATTTGTGCAGGCAGGTGAGCAGGCGCTCAGACAGCAGCAGGAATATGACAATAAAAATCTTGAGAGGGAAAAGGAAAATGCAAAAAAGGAATGGGAGACCATCAGGAAAAAGGCCGTTGAGAACGCTCTTTTGCTGAAGGAGATCCCCGAATACGCGGATGACTATAAGGACGAGCCGTATTCCGAGGAAAGGCTTAACGGCATCTTAGATGAGTTTGAGGCATTAAATCCCGGCAGTGTCTTTATGGGCAGCTATAAGGAAATGGTTGGCCATTTCAATGAGAATGCGGAGCTCTGCCATAAGGCCAAAAACGTTCACAGAGAGCTGGTAAGGGGTATAAGCCGCGGCTACAGGATAGATGACAACAGACTGAACGCTCTCAGGGCAAAATTCCTTTTCTTCCATGAGGTCAACTGCAGTATCCATGCTCTTCAGAATATGGTCATAAAAAACGAAGACGGGATACTTGAAAAAACGGATCAGGAGTTTGCCAAAAAGCTTGAGCGTCTGCTTGATCCGCCGGAGGCAAAGCTTGAAAGAGAGGTGGCGCTTCCGGGGGATATGGATGCCTTATACCGGCGGATACTGGAAAGGATACAGGAGAATTATAATAACAGAGACAGATTTATCAGGGAGGTCTGGGCCATAAGACAGGACGACGGCAAATTTGAGCCGGAAAAAACGCCTGAGGAGGAGGTCTCAAGGAAAAGGCAGGAATATGCGAAAAACGCCGTCATCACGGAATTTGCAAGCCAGAAGCGGGAGGAGAATTTCAACTGCGGCAATTCGGATTCCATAATTTCTGCCTGGTACGTAAGCCAGGGAAAGGAGATCCCGCAAAATTTTGGGGTGACAAGGCTTCAGTATTCGATACTTTACGGCAGGTCCGCCTCCGAGGTGATACGGCTTTACAGACTCCTTAACGGCACTCCCGGAGAGAAGTTCGCCTTCTGGAGGGAGGGCGACGAAAGGGCCAGGAGAGTACCGTTTAAGGATTTTTCCGCAAGGGATCTTACTACCTGGTTTGACGACTTTGACAAAAAGCTGGGAACAATGGAGATCTATGCCAATGTCAATGATATAACGAATAGTATGGCAAGTCTCATACGTGATCCCAAAACAAAGGGTTGGCTTAAGCTCCCGCAGCGCTATAAGAGCCTCGAGGAGATGGAGCTTGAGGGCAATACCCTTTTCGGACTTGGCTGCAATTTCGCTTCAAGCTGGCTGGGGTCTCTCGCCCAGATGAGATACAATAAATACGCGCCGGTCTTTAATCTTAACGAGATAGGAAACCACAGCGAGGATTTCGTAAGCCATGCCATGGACAAGCTGGAGGAATTTGATGATGAAGTTCTGGAGGGCCTGAGCGCTGCGGACATAAAGCAGTTAAATTCCGCGGTAAACAATGTGTCCAGCACGGTCATAAAAACACAGTTGGGCCGGTCCACCTTTGACACGGATCTTGACGAGGTCTACAAAAAGGAAAAAAGGTATCATCAATACTCGCTTACCTACCAGGAGGGCTGGGAAGTCCTGAAAGAAGACAGGAAGAAAGCCCTTGAGGCCTACAATGAAAGCTTTGAAAGCTCGGCAAAGCTTCGGAACGAAAGGCTTAAGGCCGAGGGAAGGCAGGATACGCTCTTTAACGCCAGATCCTCTGCCGTCAATTCCATGGCCTTTCTTCACGGGGACAGCGAAGAGCGCTCTGTCTTAATGTATCAAAGGCTTCTCGTAAACTCCCGGTCGGCCACGGCGGAGGAGCGCCGGAAAAAGAGCCTGGAACTTGAGCGCGTATTTGACGCGATCCTCTCCTTTGATATTAAGGAAATGAGCTTTGAATCCATAAGGTCGCTCATAACGGAGGATAAGCTTAAGGTGAGGATGTTAAGCGCCATGGCGAATGAGATAGAGCCTCTGATAGAGGATTACAGGCAGCTTATGAGGAGTGAAGATTCCGGCTGTGCCCTGAACGAAGAGACTCTTAAGGAGGTCATGGCAAAAAAGCTTGCCATAAATGATGCGGGGGGCTGGTTTACCCTTATCCCGGAGCTTGCAAAGGACAGCGGCCTTCTGAATAAGGCGAAGCTTCCGGATTTTATCCTGCTTTCTCCGGAGGAGATGCTGCAGAGGATAACAGACCTTCAGAGCTCAAAAGGCAGTGAGGATCAGAAGCTTGCCGAACTCTATCTTAAGGTATTAGCCCTTAAGGAGCATGAGGCGGGGCCGGGGGCGGATCCCGTATCCCTCTATGAAGAAAGGAGAGCCGAGCTTAAGCTTCAGAATAAGGACGGGGCGCAAAAGGCCCTTTCGGAGATCAGAAAGAGGCAGCAGGAGGAGGCTTTAGAGGAGAAAGCTGCAGAGGAGAAGAAAAAGGAAGAACAGAAGAAAAATGCGCCCGGACCCGGGCAGGAGGAAAAGGACGGGGAGGCAGCGGATGAAGCTTTTGTTTATGAAGAGCCCACCCTTGAAAGCGTTGAAGCCTACCTCTCAAAGGCCGATAACGAGTTTGAAAGGAGAAAGAGCTATATAGAAAAAACGACAAAGGGCAGGAGAAGCTCAAGCATGAATCAGAGGATCGCCCGGGGGCTTTCCTGCAATCTTTCCATCCTTAAAGGGCAGGGAGAGGAGGAAGCCCTTAAGCTTTACAACGATCTGATGATAGCTTCCTCAGGCGCAAGAAGCTATGAGAAGAGGAAGCATACTCTTGCGATAGAAAGGGTAATGGAGGCTGTCCTCAGCTTTGACATGAAGGAGTTAAGCTTTAACGACATAAGCAAACCTCTTTCCGAAAAGAGCATGAAGCTTATGTTCATCATGGACATGGCGATGGAATTCAATGACATGCTTGACGATTACGAAAGGCTCATGAAGGACCCGGAGGCGGGCTGTGCCCTGAGCGCGAAGGAATTTGCCGAGGTAAAGCTCAAGCGGGGAGTCATGCAGGACATTGCCCCGTTCTACTCATCCTTTCCGAAGGCGTTTGTGTACGCAAATAAAAGAGGCCTCAGCGTTTTGGAGCTTTTAAAGCTTTCCGTGGAGGAGCTTACGGAAAAAAGCATGATGGCCAGGGACAAAGAGGAAGCGGAAATGTATTCGGCTTTCCTGTCGATTAAGTTCAACGAACAGAAGACCGGCTTCACCGCCGGAAAGGATGCGGGAGAGGTATATAAAAGAGAGCATGACAAAGGGCTTGGCGAGAAGAATGATTCAGAGGCCGCTATTAAGAAAATAACCGAAAGGCGTAAGAGGGAGGAGCAGGACTCCATTAAAAGGCAGCAGAGGGGAACTAAACTTACCGAAGAGGAGCTTAAGGCCGTACAGGATTATGCCGGAAGGATCGGGGCGACAAAGGATGGTTTTGACAGGCAGGTATCCAGGCTGTTTCCCCAAAAAACCTCCTATAACAGACAGCACAAGGCCATGGCCTACGGCATGGGAGTCTTTACAGACACGAAAAAAGAGCCTCCCATAGAAAGATACAGGCTGCTTGAGCTTATTAATAAAAAAAATCCGGAAACGGATGAGAAAAAGAAGCTTTCCCTTGAGTATGAGAAGGTGTTTTCTCAGATCCTGAGCTTTGATATCAACTCCCTGTATTTTGAGGATCCCATGGAGCTTATTTCGGAGGAGAATTTCAGGCGCAGGGTCATGGGCTATATGGTCTTTGATATGGAGTATGTTTTCAGCGCATATGAGAAGCTGATCGATGATAAGAAGGCCGGATGCGCGCTGACTAAGGATCTGCTTAAGGAAGTAAGGGCCAGAAGGGATATCATAGCCGATTATTATGCCTGGTATGATAAGCTGCCAATTCTCTTTGCCAAATTCCACGATATTCTTGAGACAAAGGATATGAAGCAGTTGTTCTCGCTTACGCCGCAGGAGATCATGAAAATGGATATTTATAAAAACCCAAGTTTGCATCAGAGGGAGATCGAGTTCTATACTGATCTCATGCTGGCTGTGGGTTCACAGATGGCCGCTCCCGGCGCGGATACAGAGGCTCTTCTCGAAAAGAGACGGGAAAAGTACAATGTGCCCCAAAACGCCGCAGATAATGCCAAAAACGCCATCAGAAACCGCATGAAGGCTCTTCGCAAATGACGGGCCCGGTGAGGAACAACGGATGAGTGGACCTGTAACAGCTCACCAGTGGGCGGGCTGCTGCAGGCTTTTGCCGGAGGAAGTATGAAACTGACAGAGATCACTGCCGCCAATCTGGAAAGCTTTGAATCGTATTTGGGTAAGGATACCGCTGAAAACATCGGAAGAGAGTGCTTTAACGGTCTTGTTCTGACGGATGAGGAGGAGAAGGCCTCCCGGGCCGCAGTGGTATGGAAAAGCACAGAGGACGAAGAAGAGAAGAAACGATATGCGGAGCTTTCCTGCTTCAACGCGGCGGGAGTCGAAGAGGGAACGCAGGTGATCGGCGCATTTGCCGACAGGATAGACGAAGAAGGGACGGATGCTTCTTTTTTTGAATTTGCGGACCTGAAGGAGGAGCTGCGGACAATATTTACCGGGGCGGGCTACAGCCTGCGGGAAGGGGAGAGCCGGGATCTTAAGCTGAGTGTGGGAGAGCTTAAAGAGCTTCCCTTTGCGAAAAAAAAGCTGCCTTATTACGTCACCTGTCTGGATGGGCTGTCTGAGGGCCGGTTCTGGCAGGGAATTTCAAATGCGCTTTATAACAGCAGACAGGGCCTTCTGGAGGATCTGGATTCGCTGCCTTTGAGCTTTTATGAGCAGGAGATCTCCTGTGTTGCGGAGGAGGACGGGAAGATAAGGGGAATGTTTCTTATCCACAGGCGGCCTTCCGGGATACTTATGCCGGTGCTGCTTTACGCCGGCGGACCGGACAGCAGGAAAAACCTTCTGTATATGCTGAGCTTTTCCGTACAGGCTGCGCTCTGCTGGTATTCTGAGGATACAGAGGTGCTCCTTCGCAGGAATGATGAAAAGACCCGTTCCCTGACGGATTATCTGTTTCCGGGAAGGCAGGGGAGTATGGCAGTGATCGGCGAGAGGAGGAGGGAATATGTCTGATGATATGGGTATAGTCTATCGGCTGACAGCGGTTTCGGTAGCGGCAGCGGTCCTTATGGTCCTTCCGGTGATGCTTTCCCTCAGAACCCTGAGAAAAAAGGAAATGGGGGCACGTATCCTTTTCGGGCTCTGCCTGATGACGATCCTCTCGGGTTTTTTGATACTTTTTCCCTACAGCATTATGTACTTTGCATCCTTTACGTGGCCCCGGTGGTTTGTTTTCAGTCTGAGCATCGCGGCAAGAGAGGTGCTGGCGCTGCTTATCGTTCTGCACTGGCTTATTTATGTGGATTATATTGTCTATCAGAGCGCTGATCATATTAAAAGGCACTATCTGCAGGCAGTGTCTCCGATAATCCTGGTTGCCCTGCTCCAGCTTATGGAGATAGTTTTTCAGCTTATTCGCGGCATCGAGCAGAGTATGTTCTTTAATGTCTTTTCCTGGGTGGTCGCAAGCTGTAATTTTCTGATCAATGCTTTCTATGTGTTCAGAGCTTTCCGCATCGTCCGTGCCTATGAAAAGGAAGCGAAGCCGCCGCTTTTTTTAAGACTTGAGGTTTTTATCATCCCGTTTCTTACGGGGCTTTTTTTGACCTGGCTCCTTCCTGCTTCCTTTGAGGAGGCAGGCTTTGGCCTGGGGATCCTTCTTACCTGGCTTACGACCTTAAGGCGCTTTAAGTATCTGGATGAGGATGTAAGGTTTTATACCGGGGACTATCTCAGGCTCTTTCTGGAGCATGCGGGAAAACGTAAGTATCCCGGCGGCAGTGCGGTATGGTTTTCGTGTAAGGAAGAGGGGAGAGAGCTGGGAAACGTACTGTTTGAGTATAAACCGGACGAAAGCCTCCTGATCAGGCTATCCAGGGACAGCTTTGTTGTGGTATCCATGACTGCCCGGGAAAAAGCGGTGAAGCTTCTTCAAAAACATGTACTTAAAAGCTGTGAGGAAAGGATGGGAGGGAAGAGAGTGGGATCAAAAAGCGTTGTCAGGGGGAATGAAGAGACCCTGAGCGAGTTTTCGCAGAGAGTTATGGGGTGTATAGACACTCCTTAGGAGGAATAGAATGATCAATATCAAGGAGGATGAATCGATGAAGGCAGTGATGAGAAGGATCGTATCAATTCTGACCGTGATTGCCGTTATGACCGGTACGGGTCTGCTTACAGGCTGTGCGGTCACTGCGGTTGTGAATGATAATGCCGGGCCGGCTTATAACGCTGAGGCTTCCGGTGTCATTGACGGCTGGAAGCCGGATTCTCCGGCAATGCTTTCCATTGTTGAGTTTGTAAGGGACTCGGTGGATGAGACCTCCGATGCCTATATTCCCGTGGAGGACAGGATAGCCGTGTTTGATATGGACGGGACGCTGTATGGTGAGAGGTTTCCCACATATTTCAACGACTGGCTGTATATTCAGCGCGCCCTGTACGATGAAGACAGGGGGATCGTCAAGGTCACCGACATTAAAGCGGAGGATTATCCCGCGATCCTTCCGATACTGCCGGAGGGAGCATACCACATCTATGATTATCAGTTCTTCTACCGGAATTTACAGGAGAACGTGAAGCTGAGGGTGGAGCGGTATTTTACGGCTAACACATGACAATTCCTTCCTGTGAGCTGCTGTCGGATATGACGCTTTAAGCAGTTCGGATCGCGGTTTGGAGAGTCAGGACATAAGGCTCGGAAGAGTTATTTCTTCCGGGTCTTATTTTTTTGCTTAAACCCGCTCTTTTTGCGGGGCTTTCGGAAAAGCATCGAATTTCTTAAAAGTTATTTGAAATAATGTATTAAAAGCCGATGGTCCGATCCTTATAATTATAGTGAACAGATTAAATTCATGTATCTGCCCGGTTATCCTGGGCAGATACAGCGGCAGGGGCAGCTGCGCATTGGAAGTGCCCCTGCCGCTTGGCTCCGCAACCGTGCTGGCACGCCGCTTGCAGGTCTGCAAGCGGCTGACTGGTCAATTACAAATTCATTCACTATAATTGCTGATCCGCAGATAATATGCGTTTTGTTTAAGGAAAGGAATTGAATGGAGGAGATCATGTATACACTATACGCTTATGAATGCTCTGGTGGAAAAGAGCAGGCCCAGGGCAAACGGTCTGTATTTTCTGCCGTATCTTCTGGGAGAAAGAGCCCCCAGGTGGGACCCCTTCGCAAAGGGTGCCTTTATCGGCCTGACGGCGGAAAGCACCAGAGAGGACATGATAAGAAGCGTTCTGGAGGGAATATCCTTAAATCTTTCGGTCTGCCTGGAGGCGCTGAAAACAAAGATTGCAATAAATGAGATCACCGCCGTCGGAGGAGGCGCAAAGAGCAGAGAATGGCGTCAGATCATGGCGGATATTTTCGGGACGGATATTCTGGTCCCGGAGGTTTTAGAGGAGGGAGGCTCCATGGGAGCAGCGGTGATCGGGGGTGTCGGCTGCGGGCTCTTTGAGGATTTTTCGGCAGTTAACAGGTTCATTACGATTAAGGACAGACAAAAGCCCGATCCGGTCTGTTTTTCAGACCGGATAATTTCATCAAAAGCGCGATTCGGCTGTGAATAGTAACATGGCAGCTGCAGTGAACAGTTCATTTAAGGGTGAACTGCTACGCTTCGGTAATCATCCGGCCGGCAAAGCCGAATGAGCTGAAATTTTTAAAAACAGTAATAAGGGAAGTACTTTGAGATAAGTACTTCCCTTACATTTGCGACTTAACCAAGTATCGCCTTGTCGCTTGCAAATTCCTGACCGGAAACCTCCTCAAACTTATGCAGGAGAGCCTCCACCGTCAGCTTCTTTTTTTCCTCGCCGCCTATATCCAGAATGATATGTCCCTCGTTCATCATTATAAGACGGTTTCCG
>JAEEGL010364674.1_pt1 | contig 10853 bp, 9 predicted proteins | sample 9134231 | NCBI WGS metagenome assembly JAEEGL01 (sample SAMN16246548, study PRJNA631951) | gut metagenome | biome: gut microbiome; feature: rumen; material: fiber-attached | host: Bos | place: Iran: Karaj | collected 2018-10
GAGCCACATCTTCAAGAATAGCACAGCTTAATATTATAGATATTTTGTTTACAGCGTATGCTACAGCCAACTATGACTATTGCATGAATCAGATAAATAACACCCACATTGCAAAGAATCAGGAGAATTAAATAGTTGAATGATAACTATTCAAAAAATAATAAATTGTAGCACAATTTGAAACAATGTTTCATGTTTGCTTAGAATTATTGAAAATACGTTATCAAAGAGCTAAGATTTTCATAAGGTTATATGTTTCTGACAAAAGGTATTGCCTATTAAGGAGGAATGTATGAAAGCAAAGAAAGTTTTAGCAACAGTATTGTCAGTAGCTATGATGTCCGGTCTCGTTGCATGCGGAAACAGTGCTTCTCAGAGTTCAAGCAGTAGTGAAGCAGCACCTGCACAGACCCAAGTAGAAACAACCACAGAAACAAAGACAGAAACTAAGACTGAGGAAGCAGCTCCGGCAGCTACCGAAGTTACAGACACGATCACTATTATGGTTCCGCCTGTAACCGGGGATTATGTAGACCTTCTTTCAGGATGGATCAGTGATTTCAACAAGGATTATCCAAATATCACCGTAGACGTAATTGCTACCAGCTGGGATGATCACACAGAGAAGCTCACAACTATGGCTCTTGCAGGCGAAGCTCCTGATATTGCCGAGGTCAGCTATGCAGCAATCGGAACCTATGTTGAGAATGGTACTGCAATCGACATCTCCAAGTATCTTCCGGCAGACAGACTTGCAGATTATGATCAGAACGCTCTTGATTATATGACTCTTGAGGGAACTCTCTACGGACTTCCTTTGTATATCACAATTCAGGCTCTTGGCGGCAACAAAGAGATGCTTGAGGCAGCAGGAGCAGATGTAGCTTCTATCCAGACCAAGGGATGGACATATGATCAGTTCCTGGATGTTATAAAGAACGGAACAACAAGCGACCGCTTCGGTTTTGTATTTGCTAATGCAGGCGCAACAACTCAGGACTTCATCAATATCTTTGGTGTATCTTCCGGTATTACATCAAGCTTTACCAATGATCTTAAGTATGCTTACACATCAGATAATATGCTAAAGCTCCTTGAATCTGTTGAGACAATGACATCTTCAGGATATATGCCAAATTACGCTGTTGAAGCAGGACAGAGACTTGTAATGCTCCAGACAGGTCAGACAATGCTCACAGGTAAGGCAATGCCTCTTTTCGAGAACAACATCAAGAGAAACATCGAGAAGATGCAGGCCGGCGATGCAGAGGCGGTTGAGGGAACAATTGAGATGGAATACGTATTCCTTCCTGTTCCTACAATGGAAAATGCAACAGCATCCGTATTCGGTACTGTTGATGGAATGATCGCTCTTAGAAACAACAATACAACAGATGAGCACCTTCAGAACGTTCTTACATTCATGGATTACCTGTGCTCAGGCGAAAGAGCTGCAACAGTAGATAATGCTGTATATCTTACAGGTGTTTGTGAATCAGCAAGAAAAGCACAGGAAAGCTTCGAGCTTGATCAGTCAGATGCTAACGCTGCAGCAGTTGCTTATGCTATTTCCAAGGTTGTAGCACCTCCAACAGGTATTACAGCAGAGCAGAGCGCTAATGCTAAGGCTATGATGGATCAGACAATCGTTCCTAAGTTCCAGGCACTCCTTGCAGGTGAGACAACTGCTAAGGACGTATATGATGCAATCTGCACAGAGGCTTACAATTTGTTCGGACAGGATAACTGCGCATCAGGTTGGATCAAGTAATAACCATGGTTACAAAGGCCTCGCCCGCAGTGAGCGGGTGGGGCTTTTCTAAAAGGAGAGAGTCACTTGAAAAAAGCAGAGACACATAAAGGCAGGGGGCCAAAAGAAAAGTATCATCTGGCTGACAATATAAGCGGATGGGGGTTTATATTTGTCGCAGTCCTTATATTCGTAGTTTTTACCTTATATCCGGTAATTTCGGCTGTCATAACCAGTTTTCAGGAGTATAAGCCCTTCGGTTCCGAGTGGGTGGGAATTGAGAACTATGTCACAGCGCTTAAAAACAATCTTTTTTGGAAATCCATTAAAAATACACTTGTTTATACAGTGGTTGTCATTCCGCTATCGCTTATTCTTTCGTTTTCAATAGCGGTAATGATCATGCCCTTTACTAAGAAAATTCAGTCCCTGTTCAAGGGAATTTACTATTTGCCCGGCATTGCTTCGGGCGTAGCTATATCGGTAGTATGGCTCTGGCTGTATGATGCATCACCCAATGGTATCTTCAACAGGATACTGGCTCTTTTTGGAGCAGGGTCCCAGAACTGGCTCTCATCCAGTAAGACCGCCATGCTGTCTCTTATCATTATGGCTCTTTTATCAAGTCATGGAGCCAATATCATTATCTACATCGCAGCACTTCATGGAATCGACAATACTTATTACGAAGCGGCAGAGATGGACGGGGCTAAATTTATGCAGAAGATCAGATATATTGTGCTGCCAATGTGCAGGCCCACGACGCTGTTTCTTTTGGTAACTGGAGTTATCGGTTCTTTCCAGGTTTTCATGAATGCGTACATGATGACCGGCGGCGGACCGGATAACAATACGACAATGATAGGTCTTCTGATATTCAATAATGCCTTTACTTATGGAAAATACGGTCTCGCCTGCGCACAGGCAATCATGCTGGCGATTGTAATCGCGGCACTTACGACACTCCAATTCGCGATCATGGGAGAAGATATCGAATACTGATACTTAAATGTTAGGGGAATATATATGGCTACAGGTCTTTATTCACAACATCTGCATAATAGAAAAATCTATTACCTAAGAAATGCACTTATCACGCTTTTTCTGGTGGCGTTTGCCGCTGTTTCGCTTTTCCCGATAGTGTACATGTTTGCTTGGTCTTTTGGGCCTGCGATAGAATCAGCTTCAACTTCTTACAATATTTTTCCGGGAAAATGGTCCTTTGATTCGTATAAAGCGTTTATCAGTTTTAGCGATTACTCTATGAAATGGATATTGAACAGTGTGATAGTAGCAGCTTTTACGGTCCTTGGAAACGTAGTATTTGCGGGCATGGCAGGCTATGCCTTTGCCAAGATCAAATTCAGGGGTAGGAGTTTTCTGTTTTTTATCATTCTCTTGTCCATGATGATTCCGTATCAGGTTACGCAGGTGCCGCTCTACATTCTGATCGTCAAGAATTTCCGCATGACCAACACGTACCCTGCGCTGATTCTGCCGGGCATGTGTACCGCTTACAACATTTTTATGGCTAAGCAGTTCTTTTCAGGAATCCCTACAGCGCTGATAGAGAGCGCCAAGATCGAGGGCTGCAGTCACCTGGCTATATTCAGAAAGATAATACTGCCATTGTCCAAGACGATTCTGTCCGTAATGGCGATAAATACTTTCTTAAGTTCCTGGAACACATTCTTTTGGCCATTTCTTGTTACATCAAAAGAGCATATGTACACGATTCAGGTTGGCTTAAAGACCTTCAAGTTCGCTAATGGTTCTCTGTTATCACCAATGATGGCAGGCGCGTGTATCTCAGTAATACCAATGTTTATTCTGTTTTTCTCATTACAGAAGTACTTTTTAGAGGGAGTAACTGTAGGAGCAGTAAAGGGTTGATACTAAGGGAGCGGAATATCGATGGAATTATCTAATATTGCAACGGAACAGAGAAATGAACGAACAATGCATATTGATGAGCTTAATACGCTTGAGATGGTGCAACTGATCAACAGCGAAGATAAGCTTGTGGCTGATGCAGTGGAAAAAGTGTTGCCTCAGGTTGCTGAAGCAATTGACTATGCAGCTGAAAGGCTTAAAGTAGGCGGAAGACTTATTTATATAGGCTGTGGAACCTCAGGAAGACTGGGAATTCTGGATGCTGTCGAGTGCCCGCCCACATTCTCTACCGATCCATCCATGGTAGTTGGAATAATTGCGGGAGGAGAGAAGGCAATCTTTTCAGCGGTAGAAGGAGCAGAGGATTCTTTTGAACTGGGGGCTAAAGATCTTGAGGATAAAAAGATATCCGACAGAGACCTGGTGGTGGGGCTTGCTGCGTCAGGCAGAACGCCCTATGTCATCGGAGCCATGAAATACGCAAGGAGCGTAGGCTGTAAGGTTGTGGGAATAACTTGCTGTCCGGGGTCTGAGATTGATGAGCTTGCAGATATTAAAATTGCGCCGCAGCCCGGGCCTGAAGTAATAACGGGTTCTACCAGGCTAAAGAGCGGAACTGCCGAGAAAATGATCCTCAATATGATTTCCACGGGAACCATGATAAAGCTTGGAAAAGTATATGGAAATCTCATGGTTGATGTAAAACCTTCCAATGAGAAGCTCGTATCCAGATGTGAGACAATTGTTCAGAGAGCAACCGGTGTTTCGGCAAAAGAGGCTGCTACGATACTTGAAAAGTGTGATTACAGGCCCAAGGTTGCCATTGTAATGATAAAAAAGAATGTAGATGCGACTAATGCACAGGATCTTTTGGCAAAATCAGGAGGAGTAATAGCTGATGTGCTGTCAGAGTAAGCTTGCCATAGGCCTTATGAGTGGTACCTCCATGGATGGAATTGATGCCGCTATTGTCAGTATAGCCGAGGATGGCAATGAGGTAGATGCTAGACTCATAGAGTTTGAGTGGTATCCTTTTCCAAAAGAGCTGAAGGAGGAGCTGCTCCTTATGGCCGGTGGAAATTATGGCGGAACAAGAGACATATGCCTTATGCAGGAGAAGCTTGGAAGGTTGTATGCAAGGGCTGCTGTTAAGGTTTGTGGAAAGGCAGGAATCTCCACCTCGGAGATTGATTTTGTGGGGTGCCATGGACAGACTCTTTGGCATCAGCCGGTTTCAACTTTATATCTTGGAGAAGAGATTCGGGGAACGCTTCAGATAGGTGACCCGAGTTTTATAAATGAAGAGCTGGGTTGCCCTGTGGTCAGTGACTTCCGCTTAAGGGATATGGCTGCAGGCGGTCAGGGTGCTCCCATTGTGCCATATACCGAGTTTTTGCTATACCGTGGCAAAGAGGATGTGGCACTTCTTAATATCGGAGGTATTTCCAATATCACCATCATTCCCGCGAATTGCCATATGGAAGATGTTTTGGCTTTTGATACCGGGCCCGGGAACGTTCTGATAGACCGAGTTGTCAGGGACTACACAAATGGTGCTGCTTCCTACGATGAAGGTGGCCGGATTGCCATGTCGGGAAACGTTAATGATGGACTACTGAGGCACCTACTTGCAGATGATTATTTATACCGCAAACCTCCAAAGTCAACAGGCAGGGAACATTATGACGATAGCTTCATAAATGATCTCCTGTCTTTTTGTAATACAGAAAAAATAGAGTATAAAGATGTAATTGCCACCCTGGCAAGGTACACTGCCGAGTGTGTATACTTAAATGTAAAAGAATTTGCACCAATTTTTCCGGGGAAACTTATTGTGAGCGGAGGCGGAGCCCATAACGAAGCAATAATGCAGAAGCTTAGGCATCTATTTGAGGGATGCAAAGTGCTAAAAGCGGAGGAAGCGGGAATCAATCCTGATGCAAAAGAGGCTGTTGCCATGGCTCTTTTAGCCAATGAGACATTAAAGGGAAAGAGTAACAATGTGCCTTCAGTGACAGGGGCGCATCATCCTGTTGTGATGGGACGGGTATCGTACTGAGGATAAAAATGGTTTTATGCGGAGCTGATAGAATAGAAGAATATAAAGACTTCTTTCAGGGCGGAAGAGTCGGACTTATCACGACGCCTACAGGACGCAGAACAGATGGAAAAAGCACAATCGATGCGCTTAATGAAATCTGTGACCTGAAGGTTTTATTTGGCGCTGAACATGGGATAAGGGGCGACATTGAGGATGCAGCCACGGTGGAAAAGACTAAAGACAAAAAGACAGGTCTTCCCGTATACAGTCTCTATGAAGGCTCAAGGCGCCGGATGACCGCCGAGATGCTGGATCTTTTTGACATAATTGTCTATGACATTCAGGATGTGGGCAGTAGATACTATACATTTATATCATCTCTGAAGAATGTGATGGAGGACTGCTCCGGGCGAGGAAAAAAGGTTGTGGTTCTAGACAGGCCGGATCCTTTGGGCGGTGTGATAACGGAAGGAAATATACTGGAGCAATCTGAGTATAGTTTTGTGGGCTGTCACAGCCTTCCCGTGAGGTATGCTCTTACTCCCGGGGAGTTTGCACTGATGGTTAAAAAGGAACAGAACCTGAACCTTGATGTGAGCATAGTGCCATTATCAGGATGGAAGAGAGATACTTTTTTCCCTGAAACGGGGCTAAACTTCATAATGCCAAGTCCCAATATCCCGTCCTTTGAAACGGCGCTTGTATATGTTGGCACCTGTCTTTTGGAGGGGACGAATGTTTCCGAGGGAAGAGGAACAGCCAACCCTTTTAAGGTAATCGGAGCTCCTTTTATAAAGGATGCTGAGCGTCTTTCGGATGAGTTTAATAAAAAAGGCTTTGCCGGACTTTGTGCAACACCTTATTATTTTAATCCATATACCTCCAAGCACAGCGGGAAGCACTGCGGTGGAATTCACATTCATGTGACGGACCAAAGTGCAGCAAAGCCCTTTGAAATGGGATTACATTTGCTGGAAATGCTAAGGGATATGTATGAGGAGTTCGAATTCCTTCCCCCTGTCCAGGGAAGGGATAAGCCTTTTATCCAGATGTTGAGTGGGATGGAGCTTCATAAGGGATTTAAGGCGGATGAACTTATAGAGGAGATTGACGGGCATAGGAGTTCTTTTGAAGAGAGGAAAAAAGAATTTCATTTGTATTAAGAGTTTTATGGAGAAATGAAAATGGGGTTTTATGTTGGAATAGACGGAGGCGGCACAGGCAGCAGATTTTCCTGCGCTGACGAGAAGGGAAACATTCTCTTTGCCGGAGAGGGCGGAGCGCTGAATGGAAACGGGTTGTCAAAAGCTGCTCAAACAGAAAATATAGAGAAGATCATAAATGAAATAAATGCAAATGTTGGAAAAACTGAGGATTGCACGTGCGTCGCAATCGGAGCTGCAGGTATCAGCAATACACTGACCAGAGATGTATTTATCAGCGCCTTTAATAATGCCGGCTTTGGAAATATCAGACTTTACGGCGATTATGAGACTGCTTTTGCGACAGCTTTTCCCGAAGGCAGCGGAATTCTCCTTATCTCAGGCACCGGAAGCATGTGCTATGGCAAAAGAGCTGATGGCATAGATGCCAGAAGTGGCGGCTACGGACACATTATTGATGACAGGGGAAGCGCCTACGATATTGCGACTAAAATGCTGGAAGCAATAGTTCGCGCGGAAGACGGGAGAGGTGAGAAGACACTTCTAAAAGAGCTTGTTTTTAAGGAGCTTGTGATCACTAAGATAGAGGAGCTTATAACCTTCATATACTCACAGGATACAACTAAGGGCAAGCTGGCAGCTCTTTCGCCGCTACTATCTAAGGCGCTTGATGCGGGAGATGAAGTTTCTGTCAGAATTTGTAGGTACGCTGCGAGGGAGCTAAATACGCTTATTGATGCGGTGGATGGTAAACTTAAGATCGACTGCGATGTTGCACTCTGGGGGAGCGTTCTTAGGAAAAATATTTATATAAGAAAAGCGCTTGAAGAATGTGCTTTACACAGGCTCTTTTTACCGGATGAGGATGCGTCGGTTGGTGCGCTGAGACTTGCAATGAGAAAGAGCTGAGTATCATAGCAGATTGAAAAGTATTTGCAGCTGATTTTGTGAGAAGGCGATTAAGGAAAGAATAGATATGACAACACTTGAGATGATAGGCCAGAGGATTGTTGCAGGCTTTTTTGGATATGAATGCACGGAAGAGTTTAAAGAAATAATCAGAAAATACAAGGTTGGTAATGCGATTCTTTTTAGGGAGAACATCAGGGATGAGGCTCAGCTAAAAAGGCTTTGCAGACAGATACAGGAGCTTGTCATCAGTGAGACAGGGCATCCGGCCTTTATCATGATCGATCAGGAAGGCGGAATGGTATCGCGACTTCCGGAAAACATGTGTAATATTCCCGGAGCTATGGCTATAGCTGCCACAGGAAAGCCGGAGAATGCCTATGTGGCAGGAAAGTATACAGGCAGACAACTGCGGCTTCTCGGCACAAACTTTAACCTTGCGCCTGTCCTGGATGTTAATTCCAATCCGGATAATCCGATCATCGGCTGCAGAAGCTACGGCGAGACTCCGGATGTTGTATCTGAGTATTCCCTTAAGATGGTACGTGGTCTTGATGAGACCGGTGTCTTGTCCTGCGGAAAGCACTTTCCGGGACATGGAGATGTTTCTGTTGACTCTCATCTTGACCTTCCCAGAGTTGATAAGACCTTGGAGGAACTTGAGGCATTGGAACTCATTCCTTTTAAAGCTGCCATTGATCAGGGAATTCCGGCCATTATGACAGCCCACATTTTATTCCCTGAGATAGAAAAAGATAAAATACCTGCTACAATGTCTAGAACCATGATCACAGATGTTCTCAGAAAAAGACTGGGATTTAAGGGAATGGTGCTGACAGACTGCCTTGAGATGCAGGCAATTCAGAAATTCTATGGCGTTGAAAACGGAGCACTTGCAGCAATTAAGGCAGGTACTGACATTGTGATGATATCGCATACCCCCGCTCTCGTTGCAAAGACAGTTCCGCTGATAGTCACGCAGCTGGAAAATGGCGAGATTTCCATGGAGGAAATGAAGGAGAGTGTGGAGAGGATATTGGATTTCAAAAAGAGATATCTGGATGATGTCTTCAGCAAAAAAGAGAGCGCGGAAAACTCCGAATATATTATTACAGACAGCGACAGAGAAACAATAGAGGATATCAGACGACAGACACTGACCCTTGTAAGCAAGGCGGATTTCCCATTAAAGACAGATGCCAATACCCTTTACATTAGCCCCACTGCTTTCAATGCATGGCGTGTGGGCAACGAAAAAGAGGATGTGGAGTCAGCTTTTTGTGAGATACTTAGGAAGGAACTTGGAGGAAAAGCTCTTGTTATCAGTAGTGAACCTGATGATAGCGAGATAGAAGAAAGCGTAAATCTGGCAAAAGAAAGCTCTTTTGTGGTAGTAGGTACCTACAACGCTCATATGTTTAAGAGACAGATAGAGCTTATCCGAAAGGTTCACGAGATTAATCCAAAGATTGCTGTCTTTGCGCTTAGAAATCCGTATGAACTGTATGCTATTCCTGATGATATTTGGAAATATGCTGCATTTGAGTATACAACGCCTATGATAAAGCATATTTCAGAACTGCTGCATTCCCTCAGATGAAGAAGGCTGATGTAAATGGCGAGAATGAGAGGCATTGATTTGATCAGTGCTTCCTTAATTCTGTTATGGAGGAGTATGAAAATGACGGATACTGCAAGATTTGTTTTGGGAATTATCGGAATAGTCGGGGGAGTCCTGTGTGCAATAGCTGATCTGCTTTTGGACATTAAGGGACCGGATAACAAAAAACTTGGAAAAATGGGAGTTATCGACAGTGCATGGGAGAGAATGGCCCATTTTAGATTTGTACTGTCAGGGATATTGGCGATGTTTGCAGTTCCTATGTATTCATGCGGATTTATATCACTTATGCAGATGGACGGGAATTATGCGATAAGTGCCATGATTATCAGAATTATATTTTTATGTGGTGCCATGGGTGGCTTTATGATACACATATTCCTATGCCTGCAGCCAACCATATATCAGGTCATTATGAAAAAAGGTGATCAGGAACTTGCGGAAGAGGTAATAAATTCAATTTTCAGACAGATATATGTTCCGTTCTTTACGCTATATACGATGCTTGTGATAATTCCTGCTATAGCAGTCATGACTTTTATAATAAAAGGGGCTTTGCCGTTGCCTCTGTGGTGTATACTGCTTAACCCGGTTATTTTCCAGATTGTTGGCTTTGTGCTAAGAGCAACAAAACTAAAGATATTTATTGATGCGCCAAGCTGCTGCGCCGCTAGCCTTGGACTGGCTGCTTACGGAGTACTGGCAGTTTTATTGTCCTGCAACTAAGTTTAAAACTATAGTTGGTGTCATTTTCAGAAATTGATCATTGATATATAGACCAAGACTTTTTAGTAATTCCTCATCTGCTGGGGATATAGAAGTCTTGGTCTTTTCATTTATTTTTCTATGGCGTTCAAATACCGGGGCAAGGGCTTCTCGCACTTTGCTGAACAATATTTTAAAAAGTGTAGTTTATTTAATCGTATTTCCGGTTGATTCTCTTATTATGATATCTGTTTCTACATATGTTTTTTTGTAAGGAGTATTTGGATTTGCGATCCTGGAAAGCAGAATATCCGCAGCAATAAAGCCCATGGAGCTTGAATGGATCTTCACCGTGGTAAGACTTGGCTCGATGATGGTGGCTTCGGGCGCATTATCAAATCCGCAGACCGCAACGTCCTTCGGAACTTTTTTACCAAGCTGCCTAAGGGCCTTTATGGTGCAGATTGCAAGGTAATCGTTGGCACAAAAGAAAACTTCAGGCATTTTCCCAAGCTCGCTGATCCTTGCTGTGAGATAATCTGTATCTTTGTACGGACTCGAGTCGTCATCAAGAATACAGGATCCGGTGTCGATGCCAATCCCGCTATCTGTCATGGCTGAAACGTAGGCTTGCCACCTCTCATTGAAGGACTGGCAATGGAATCTGTCACCAACAAATGAGATGTTTCTCTTTCCGCTTTGGATAAATGAACTGATCAGGCGGTAGACGCTTGTAACATTCTCCATGTAGAGAGTATCAGCTGCCAATCC
>JAEEGL010867132.1_pt1 | contig 10853 bp, 10 predicted proteins | sample 9134231 | NCBI WGS metagenome assembly JAEEGL01 (sample SAMN16246548, study PRJNA631951) | gut metagenome | biome: gut microbiome; feature: rumen; material: fiber-attached | host: Bos | place: Iran: Karaj | collected 2018-10
ATAAGATCTGGACTGATCCTGTAGAGCTCAAGATCGGCGGGGTTTTCAGACTGCGGCTTTTCCAAAGGATCATCACCGCCAAAGGACAGATCCTCCGACATACTCGACACATTCGACAAATCCGACACATTCCCTGCAGGCAATGTATCGCTTTCGGCGATGTATCTGATCCTTTTGTATTCCGAAGACGCAGTCTGATATCTCACCAGGTCCCTTACAAGGAATATCGAAAAAACAACCGCCACCAGGGTGAAAAAAAAGTACAGCAGTTTATCTGTTAACATTTTTCAGTTTCAAAACCATTATGCCCGATGTGGCACACATTATAAGAAGCAGATATATCATCAACATGGAACGGTCCCCTGTGCCGACCTTTCTCTGTCCCAGGACTCCTGTATTCGAGGAAACGGTCTTCGGCTCCGTATAGGAAACCGGTACAGGCTCGTTTTTATTTTCTTTCACAGGTTCGTCCTTTTTGATCTCCACCATGGGTTCCGTCACATCAGTCTTTTCACCCTTCGGATCGTTGACGATGGTAAACAGATCCGGGATCATCTTAGACGTATATACCTCCAGCAGATGTCCCACCTGTACCGTAAGCTTCGTGTTGTTGGTATCAAGGGTTATATTGTTAACACTCATCTTAGCCATATTCTCTATGGTCACTTCCTTTTCACCGCCTCGAACCTTCGCGGTAAAGCCCACAACATGAGTACCTCCGGGAGGAACATCCCTGATCTCCCAGGTTATCACGTTCTTGTCCATTTTTCCGCTTTCACTTATGGCCTGCACGTCCAGATAGGGTGAGATCTGATCTTCGACACGTATGTTGGAAGTCATGGAGGAAGAGTTTTTTACCGTTATATGGTATTCCACGGTGTCTTTGTCAAAAACCTTTTTCCCGTCCATGGATACACCGTTCTGGGTCACATCCTTTTTCGGCTTTATGGGAGTCCAGTTTTCTACTGTGTTTGTTGAAAGCTTTATACCGTCCACATGAACAAAAGCCTGATTGACATATCTGGTATCTTCATTCATGGCCTTGACAGTCATCTTTACGGTTTTTGATCCTCCGGGAGCAAGAGTGAATGCCCAGGAGATCGTATTGTCAGTGAGCTTGCCGTCATTATCCGCGTTTACAAGCACCATTCCGTTTGGAAGGGAGTCGGTAACGGTATAGTTCTTTTCTTCCTTTGATGTATTGGTCAGACTGATCTGGTAGATAATCTCCTGATGCTTGCTGATATAGTTCTCATTAATATCCTTTCCGTCCTTATCCGATACGGTCTTGACAGGATCAAGGGGCACAGGGTTGCTGGTCTCATTGGAGGATATGGTCACATTCTCCATGTTAAGGTTTGCCACGTTCTTTACTTCGTGACCCTTTGCTTCGTTCAGGACCCGAAGCCGCAGTTCCACCGTTTTTTGTTCCTTCGGTTTTAGGGGCAGCTTCCAGATAACGGTCTTACCGGAGATCACACCCTGATCGGATGAAGAAACAAACTCTGTATATTCCGGAAGAGTATCGGTTAAGGTGGCATCCACAGCTCTGGTCAGAGGATTCTTCACCGTTATGTTATAGGTCAGTACATCCTCTGTAGAGATAAAACGGTTTGGTATACTCTCACCCGCGCCGTTTATCACTGCCTTCACCGGAGCTTCCGGCTTTGTGTATACCACCTTGATGGAATGATCCTCCCTGATATTTGAGAAAAGATGAGAATCCCTGTGGGACAGAGGGTCCGCCGTTTCATTGTCAATGGTTACGGTGTCAAGGAGGCATCCCTCATTGGGTCTGTATTCTATCTTTTTACTGCTGCCATAGGGAACCTTGTCATCCGGCGGGGTGATGGTCCCGTTAACGACTTCGGTCAAAACCTTATGATTTCGCAGCTTATATACAACTGCTATGGTGTGATCGGTGGTAACATTGCTGAATAAATACTTTTTCTGATAGCTCTTTATATCAACGGGCTTGCCGTCTACGGTAACAGAGAATAACTCGTAGCCTTCATTGGGAGAATAGGTTATCTCCTTATTTGTCCCATGGGTGATATTGGCATCACTGTCGGTGATCCTGCCATTCTGTACACTGGTTGTGATCTTATGGCATACCGGTATGTATTTCACCGCGATGGTGTGGTTCGAGGTGATATTCTTAAAGGTGTAGGAGGATGGATTGGCACCTGTGTCCACATCTGCCCCGTCCACCTTTACGGAAGCAAGCCTGAAGTTAGGGTTTGGAGAATAATTGATCACCTGATCGTCGTTATACTGGATACCGGTAACGGTAGGAGTAATGGACCCGTTCTCAACGGAGGTTGTGACCGTATATCTGATATGGAGAGTAGAAAGATCCATGGTCCACTTTATCCCGTAGGCCATGAGAGTACGCCGGTCTTCGATGTAAAGCGTATTGGATGAGCCGTTAAGCTTGAACATGACGGAATCCACGTGATAGTAAGGACAACTTCTGTCGTCGGTGTAATATCTGCCGTTCTTTTGGTAAAACTTCTTTCCTTCGGGATCGATATCAAGCCACTCTGCGGATTCTGCACCGTTTCCGTAGCAAACCGTCCCACCGATCTCTTTTCGATCAAGCATGGAGTCCTGCCCGATAAAGATCTCGGAGGCGCCCACAAGACCTACATATTCGTCTATATTCAGTTCGTTTATGGTAATAAAGGCATTTGAAACATCTATGGGAGTCTTGGAGGCATCATCGGTATAATAGAACCTGATGGTCTGATTCAGACAGTTTCCGTCAAAGAAGTAGCTTCCCATAAAATTATAGGGTATGCACACATATCTCCCGTCTCTTTCCATCTGCGCAAAGGCTTCATCTGCCTTTCTTTCAAAGTTCGAAAGGAGGATGATGGCGGATATGTCTCTGCCGCGAAACCGGCCTATGCTCCTGTATTCGGCTCGTACACTTCCGCCCTCGGTACTGACTACAAGCCCTCCGCTATAGAAATTATAGGCACCAACCTGTGAAGAGTCCGTACCGCCGGGACTTATATCTATCAGGTTTCTTTGAGAGCTGTTGTAGAAAGTGATCTTTTCGAGTCTGTTGAGATCATCCATGGTCAGGACCCTGGCCGTGACACCGGCATAAGCCGGTCTTGATGAAGCGAAGAAAATAAAGAAGAACGAAAAACAGAGCGCAAAAAAATATCTCTTGAACTTTATCATAATATCTCCTTATTCAGTTAAAAAAGTGGTGAAATTATGAAATGTGAAATGTGACTTGGCTTAGATTCGATAATACTATATCAAGAAAAGAGCTTTGTCAATACTCAGGTCTTTGCTTCCTTTTTGCCTTCTTTTTTGCGGCAGAGCGGGCCTATGATACCTTTAAGCTTAGTCCATAAAAGGATGAGCAGAGCCTCTATGAGGAGCACCAGTATGAGTATGAGTGCGTTAAATATGAAGTCCCTTAGGACTGTGATGTAGTCCATTGCTTTTATTGCTATGACCTCTGCGATATACAGGATAAAGAAATCTATATGGGTTATCATGACGAAAAGGGAGTTTCGTCCATAGAAGGTGAAGAAGCTGTTCAGAGGCTTTATGGCCAGCTTTTCCAGGAATACAGACAGGAATATGGTCGCAGTGGAGCCGAGCATGGCATTAAGGAAATACAGCAGTTTGTTTCCGAGTACCATGAAGTGCAGATCCACGATATCATTGGCAAGGCCGGTATAATACAGTATCACAAAATATATGACAGAGCAGATAAGCAGTACGTACGGAAGAGACCGGAATCTTTCCACAAGGGGATAGATAAGAAAGCCTGCAAGTATCATAAGGGAACAGAAAAGGGTCCTCCATATGAAAAGCGACATGGGCTCGCATATGAATCCAAGGCCCCATATGCCCGTAAGTGCCAGTAAAAAGATGATCTCAAAAAGGATCTTACGATGAAGTTTTATAAATCCGAGAACTATCAGCTCTCCGAAGAAGAGGCTGGGCAGAAACCACAACACCGACATACCTGTTCCCGAAAGGCCTATCAGAAGATTGGGGATCAGGGTTTTGGCGGATTCACCCACACTGTATCCGGTATAGATATAATAAAACATCCCTATAAGGGGATAGATGACGGAGAAAACGGCGTAAGGGAGCATTATCCTTTTCAGCTTTTTTATTATCAGGGTCTTAAGCGGCTTTTGGCTCTCTCCCGTTACGAAGATCAGCATACCGCCTATGACAAAAAAAAGCGGCATATGAAATGTCACGATGTACTGCCGTATGAACAGGGGGACATACTCTATATGTCCCATTATGACAAGTATGATGCCGATGCCCTTGGCGATATCAAAATACTGTTTCCTCTGCTCCATATGGTCATTGTATCACGCAATAATGTATAATAAAAACATGAATTACGTGGTTTTGGATCTAGAATGGAATATGGGTTCTGCAAAAAAAGAACTCAAGATGATGCCCTTTGAGATAATCGAGATCGGGGCGGTCAAACTGAATAGCGAAAAAAAAGAGACAGACCGGTTCTCCAGACTGATACGTCCCAGAGTATATAAAAAGATGCACAGGATAAACAGCAGTATAGTTCACCTGTCCAATAAAGATCTTAAGGATGCGGAATCCTTTGAGATCGTTTATTCGGAGTTCCAGGAATTCCTAGGGCCCGAGCCCGTGATGTTCTGCACCTGGGGAGATTCGGATCTGACGGAGCTTCAGAGAAACATACGGTTCTTCAACCTTATCCCGTTAAGCCTCGGACCCATAGAGTTTCTGGATGTGCAAAAGCTTTACGGATACAGTAAGGATTCTCCTAAGGAAAGACTCTCCTTGAAAAAGGCGGCAGAGGAGTTATCAATACCCGAGACGACGGGCTTTCACAGGGCTTTGGGCGACGCCATATATACTGCCGGCATACTGGAGCATATAGACAAAAAGTGGGAGAAATACACCTCCTTTAATACTTATCATACACCTGATACGGCGGACGATGAGATACTGAGATCGTATGGATCATATGTAAAGCACATATCGAAATGCTTTTTTGAAAAGGGACAGATCCTAAAGGAAAAAAGGATCAAGAGTCTCAGGTGTCCCATATGCGGGGAAAAGCTGAAAAAAGAGCTGCCCTGGTTCACGTTGAATCATAAGCATTATCTGACAAAGGGTGTGTGTGAAAAACACGGTGATGTAAGATCCAAGATCAGGATCAAAAAAGACGAGATCAAGCATGGTGTATATGCAGTCAAGACCACACGGCTGATGAACAGGGAGGAAGCCCTTCTGCTGCTGGAAAAATACAAAAAAGCAGAGGAAAAGAAAGAGGCTTTGGGGGATCAGAAATCTATCTTATCAAAATCAGACTGATACCGGCGCCGTCTCTTTTTGATATTCATCCTCTTTGAAAGATTACCGCCGAAATTGTAGGTCTTCATCAGATGGATCATGAGTATGATCAGCCCTACGGACACTATACCTATCAGCACGTAAGGCAGGATCTCTCTTATATTGACGAATCTCACGTTCTCGTCTATCTCGGTATTTACCGTAACAGATCCAAAATGAGCGCTGCTGGTGGGATCGTCCTCTATGGTGAGGGCTGTCTCTCCCACGTATTCTCCGTTAAGAGTGTAGATTATATCTGCCATGGCACTGCCGTCCTGACCGTTCTTGTATTCAAGATTTGACTCAAGCTCCGAAAAGGAAGTACCCTCCGGTACTATAACAAAGCCTTTATTATCCATGGTTATAAAGGATCTGGTATCTCCGAAGGTGGTGTCGCCTGTCTGGAAAAAGTCCGCTTCGCTCATGGCATAAGAAGGATCGTTCTCCGCTATGTTCAGCTTCTCGTAATTATTAAAACCGAAATCAAAGAGGGTCCTGGTATCCACATAGTTCTTTTCGGAGGCATCCTTCATGACCACACAGATAAGAGACAGATCGTCTTTTTCGGCAACGGTTACAAGTGTGGCTCCGGCAGCTATGGTATAACCGGTCTTACCCCAGATGACCGGCTCATATGCATAGGACAGACCTTCATACATTTTATGATGGTTCAGCAGATGGATCTCATCCGGCTGTGTATCGGTAACGGCAACATCATATGTACGCATGGAAGCAAGACGCTTGCAGGTGTCGTTGTCGTTAAAGGCCTTGGCGATGAGGGCCATGTCATGAGGAGAGGTATAATGATCCTCATCCGGCAGACCGTTTGCATTCACGAAATGAGTATGGGTACAGCCCAGCTCCTCGGCGCGTTTATTCATCAGCTCGGCAAAGTCTCCTATGGATCCGGACACATGCTCCGCTATGGCGGAAGCAACCTCATTTGCAGAGGCCAGCATGACGCAGAGGATGGCTTCCTCCATTGATATAGCCTGACCTACGTCCATTCCCACATTAGAAGAGGTCCTGTCTATACCAAAGACTGCCTCTTTGGAAAAAGTGACCGTCTCTGAAAGAGAGCAGTTTTCCGCAGCGATGAGACAGGTAAGAATCTTGGTAATGGATGCCGGAAAGTAGGCTTCATCCATGTTTTTCTGATACAGTATGACACCGTTATCGGCATCCATGAGTATGGCACCCTCGGCTATGATGGCAGGAGGCTGGACGTCTCCCAGGGTTATGGCGCCTTCGGTCGAGGCCGTCTGAACCGGGACCTCGTTCTCAGATACATCTTCTTCCGCAGCAGCTTCTGCCTCGTTGGATGATGCCATAGCCACACCGGGATGTGCCAGACTATTAAGGATCATTATGAGGACAAGCAGTCCGACAAATATTCTGTTATGTGATCCAACGGTTGTTTTCATATGAAAATGATTTTACACTAAAAGAAAGGAAATGCAAAAGGGGATCGACATGAGATTAAGACATATACCCGGATCGGAAGAAGAGATACAAAACAGCAGCTGGGTGTACCAAAACCCGGATGAAGTAAAAGCAGGGATCTCCTCTCCGCTTTATCTGGAGATAGGTACGGGAAAGGGCAGATTCATAACAGATAACGCTCTCCTTCATCCGGATATCGATTACATAGGAGTGGAAATGTATGAAAGCGTTCTGGTCAAAGCCACCAGAAGGCTTGACAGGATGGAGGGATCAAAACGCCCTCGTAATCTGCACTTTATCAGGATGGACGCAGCTGATATCGGAGAGTATCTGCCTGAAGGCAGTGTGGACAGGATATATCTGAATTTTTCTGATCCCTGGCCAAAGGCCAGACATGCTCATCGCAGACTGGAGTCCTCTGCTTTTTTGAAGAAATTCCACAGCATACTGAAGGAAGAAGGGACCATTGAGTTCAAAACGGATAACCGGGAGCTTTTTGATTATGCCCTGGGAGAATACGAAAAGGCAGGCTTTGAGATGGTAAGCTATACCTACGATCTTCACAGCGATGAGGAAGCCATGCGGGATAGTATCATGACTGAATACGAAGAAAAGTTTTCCGCAAAGGGAAACCTGATCTGCAAATATACCATCAGAAAGAAAACCCTCTGAGTTTTTCATTGATATTCTTGTTCGCTGATGATAACATGCTTTCGTTGGCGAGATCTCAACATCAAATCTGATAAAGGGTTATGCAGGGCATAACCTGTCTTTAGGGGGATTTTTAAATGATTAAAAATTGTTTTGACTTAGCCATTAGGGCATTACTGTCCGGTGATGATAATGTCAGGCATACTGATAACAGTCTTTATATCCTGTGTTCCATGTACGGCTGCGTGTCGGATGAATATAGAGAAAGGATAAAAAAGATCGTATCGGACAATCTGGACATTATGACGCCTTATACTGCATACAGAGCCATCATTGACGGTGTCATGGAATACGATGATGACATTTACAACAGGTTTTTCCGTAACACCTCAAATACCAGGGCATATTTCAGAGACGGTAATGAACCTTGTGACAATCCGCAGTTTCTTGTTATCAAGCTATTTGAGTATAACCGCATCAGATCCCTGCCGGTAGGAGAAGGGGAGGAGGTATACGATCTCGTAACAGATCCCAGACATTTTGATTATGATCATTTTGATCCCGCATGGTGGCCCCTGCTGAAGTTTTCTGACATAGGGATGGTCGCCGTTAAATACGGGAAATCTCAGATTCTCTCTGCGATAGAGGATCTGGATGAAGAAGACAGAAAGGAGGCAATGTACTACATTAATATCTACAGCGATGATGGGGATATCGACCCGGATGACATCTATTACATCCCGGAATACATCGAAAACCCCAGGATCTGAGATCTCACTCTCGCATCAGGACACTTTCATAGTTTTTGTTTCAAGAAACCGACCTTCGTGATATAATCAAGGCGTTGGCGGGGTTTAAAAAATATTAAAGAAAGGAAAAATCATGGGACTTATTAAAGCAGCAATGAATGCAGGACAGACAATGCTTGCCGATCAGTGGCGCGAGTATTTCTACTGCGACTCACTGGATACGGACGTTCTTCTTGTCAAAGGAAAGAAGAGGGTTGGTTCCGGTTCAAGTAATACCAAGGGATCCGATAATATCATTTCAAACGGATCGGTCATAGCCGTTAATGAAGGCCAGTGTATGATCATAGTTGAGCAGGGAGCCATCGTGGATCTTTGTGCTACAGCAGGTGAATACACATATGATCAGTCAACGGAGCCGTCTCTGTTCTACGGCGGTCTTGGAAAGGGCGTTGCCGACAGCTTTAAGGCCTTTGGAAGAAGGTTTACCTTCGGAGGAGATACAGCCAAGGATCAGCGCGTTTACTTTGTAAACACCAAGGATATCATCGGTAATAAATACGGCACACCCGAGCCGGTTCCCTTCAGGGTCGTTGATAAGAATATCAATATGGACGTTGATATATCCATAAGATGTAACGGTCTTTATTCATACCATATCACGGATCCGGTTCTCTTCTACAAGAAGATAGCGGGAAATGTAGCTGACAGTTACAAGAGATCACAGATCGACGATCAGCTTAAGTCCGAGCTCATCACGGCTCTTCAGCCTGCTTTTGCAAGGATCTCCGAGGAGGGCGTAAGATATTCTGCTCTTCCTGCTCATACAAAAGAGCTGACCAATGCTCTTCATGACGAGCTCATGTCAAGCTGGGGTGCTGATTACGGTATAGAGGTTGTTAATGTAACCATCAATTCTGCTACAGCTTCCGAAGAAGATCAGAAGATGATCAAGCAGATGCAGGCTACCGCTGTTTATAAGGATCCTACCATGGCAGCAGCAAACCTCACATCCGCACAGGCAGAGGCTATGAAGAGTGCTGCAGCCAATACCAGCGCCGGCCCTATGATGGCCTTCGCAGGAATGAACATGGCAAACATGGCGGGCGGCATGAATGCCGGTCAGTTGTTTAACATGGGTGCCCAGCAGCAGGCAGCTGCCCAGGCGGCTCCTCAGGCCGGAATGGTTGCAGGTGCTGCAGCCGCTCCCGCAGCAGACAGCTGGACCTGCCCTAAGTGCAACAAGACGGTTTCCGGTAAGTTCTGCCCCGAGTGCGGATCTCCGAAACCGGCAGCTGAAAAGGGCTGGGAGTGCCCTCAGTGTCATAAGGTCAATCTCGGTAAGTTCTGTCAGGAGTGTGGCGCACCGAAGCCTGCAGGAGCACCGTTATATAAGTGTGACAAGTGCGGATGGGAGCCTGAGGATCCTATGAATCCTCCCAAGTTCTGTCCTGAGTGCGGCGACGTATTTGACGAGAACGATATTCAGAAGTAAAGAAGCAAGGGGATAGCAGTCTTGTTATCCAAAGGTTAATATGATAATATATCGGGGTGCGATCGCACTCCGATATGTTTGTCTGCGTAGAGCAGCTAGATAGAGCGACCGCCTCCTAAGCGGTAGGTCGGGTGTTCGAATCACCTCGCGGACGTTGGTAAATAGGGAGTTTTACGACTCTCTATTTTTTTTTTCCAGATGAGCCGGTCTCCTTTTTGCATGGCATCTGCAAAGTGCTTATTCTATATCAAAAACAGCGTCAAGACAGGTGGTTTCCAGAACATCCATAAAGCCCTCTCCGACATTTGTAAGTACCATACGCTTGCCATCTTTTTTTGTGGATTTGAAGGTTGTAAGCAGGACTCGAAGACCTGCTGAGGACACATAGTCACATTCCGTAAAATCAAGCACCAGAAGACTGGCACCCGGTATTGATTCTTTGATCATAGCCTCCAGTTCGGGAACAGCCAATACGTTCAGTTCTCCAAAGAGCGATATGGTAAGCTTGTCTCCGTCTGTGCTTTTTTTAAGATTCATTATCGTATCTCCCTGTTATTTCGATCATTACAATGGTCATGTCATCAAACTGCGGTTCATTTCCTGCAAAATCTTCAATATCCGAAACGATCCTTTCCATATCGTCAGGGACAAGGGCGCTGCCAAGCTCTGCGAGAGAGCTTTTAAGCCTGTCAATGCCATAGAGCTCTCCTGACCCATTGTGTGCTTCAGTGAGTCCGTCCGTATAGAGAAACAGGCGGTCTCCGGGTTTCAGACTGATCTTATCCGATCCATATACAGTATCATCCATTCCCGCCAGAAACAGACCATGCGTCTTTTTTATTATGCCATAATTTCTGCCGTCATGGGAAAAAAGCTGATGGACAGCGTAAGAAGCTTAAGGAAGGAAGCGATTTCGAGATAACATCATACACAATTAAATGTATGAACGGAACTGTGAAGGGACCGGTAACACCCAAGGTTACCGTAAGAGGTAAAGGAAATAAGGGATTTAGCGGAGTCAGGACATTAAGCTTTAAGATAACCGCCAAGACAGGTGACTATAAGGGAGTACTCATAGGAGGAAAACTTATCAATAAGTGACGTTTAAGAATAATCGGTTTGGAAGCAATGCTTCATATTTCGATGGTGCG
>JAEEGL011688475.1_pt1 | contig 10853 bp, 8 predicted proteins | sample 9134231 | NCBI WGS metagenome assembly JAEEGL01 (sample SAMN16246548, study PRJNA631951) | gut metagenome | biome: gut microbiome; feature: rumen; material: fiber-attached | host: Bos | place: Iran: Karaj | collected 2018-10
ACGACTTCGTGTTCCTGCACGACGGACCACTCTCGCCGCGCGGCGCGGAAATCATCAGCAAGAGCCTGGAAAAGCTCGGCAAGGCACCTGAGTCCGCGCCGCTGATAACCGACGGGCCCATCCCGAAGACGAAAATCGCGATCGTCATGGGCATAAAGGCCCTGAAGAAGTGGTTCCCCGGAGTGAACGCCGGGCCCGGGCAGTGGCTGCACATGGATTCAGGCGGAGAGGCGGCAGTCACATTCTCTCCGGAGAAGATCGTAAGGTTCAAGGAAATGACGCCCGCGCTCAATGACATGAAACGCGGGCTGTGGAACACGTTCAAGTCGGCAATGCAGAGGACTAGACGATGATCGACGAGAAATGCACAATACTCTCGCACGAGTTGATAAAGGGCGACTACAGAATGCTGGTGCTGTCCGCGCCTGAGATGGCGAAGGACACGGCCCCCGGGCAGTTCGTCCACATCAGGGTACCGGGGCTGGAGGACACCGCGCTGAGGCGCCCGTTCTCCGTCTTCGACGCAGGGGACGGCAAGGTGTGCGTCCTGTACAAGGCAGTTGGGCGCGGAACGCGCGCGCTTACGCAGGCGAAGGCCGGCGACATAGTCAGCGTGATGGGGCCCCTGGGCCACGGATTCCCGCTGAAGTGCGAAGGCGACGCGCTTCTCGTCGGCGGCGGATATGGTGTCGCCCCGCTCCACTTCCTCGCGAAACGGCTTCTCGCCATGGCGAATCCGCCTGCCATAAAGGTGTTCATCGGAGGCAGGACCAAAGATGACCTGCTCGCGGTCGAGGACTTCGCGAAGCTCGGCGTGGAGACGATGGTTGCGACAAACGACGGCTCGGCCGGTGCGACGGGGCTTGTCACCGACCCTCTTGACGACGAGTTGATAAGGCTGCGGACGGCAGGGCGCGGATTCGAACTCTTCGCGTGCGGGCCGGACCCGATGCTGAAGGCAGTCGCGATGCGGGCCACTGGCACCGGGTCCAAGGGCTGGATCTCGATGGACAGGCATATGATCTGCGGCGTAGGCGCGTGCTACGCATGCATCCAGAAGACCGTCCGCGGCAACTCACGCTGCTGCATCGAAGGCCCAGTGTTCGCGGCGGCCGACCTTGTGTGGAGCTGAAGATGGCCGAGGCGGTAGCGAGAAAGAGACGAAGGAGGAAATGGCCCTGGATTGTGCTGACGACGATCCTGGCGGCCCTTGTCGCCTTTGTCCTGCTCGTTCCCGCGATTCTCGTGTGGCTGAGCCCCTTCTCGTTCAGCCGCGACCTCTCGGACGTCCTTCCGCCTGACGTTGCCGAAACGTTCTCGAACCGTACGGTGTCCGTGACAGTCCGCTTCTCGCGCCACAACATCTGGGACCTCGCGATAACAGGCGAGGGGCGGCTCCTCGACTGGCCAGTGTCGATCGACGCGCGGCTCAACGAATCCATAATGAAGCTGTCGGCGGAAGGAATCGGAACGGTGTCGGTGAACGACGGAACGCCCAGGCTCGACTTCAAGTTCTCCGGCAGCGCATTCGGCGGATGGACGGCGTCGTGCGACGTGCCGGAATTCCAGTTCTCCAACGAAGACGGCGGCATAGGGATGGCAATAGCGCGCATCGTCGCGAGCTCCCCGGCCACAAAGGAGTTCTCGGTTTCGGGGAACGCCAGGGCCTCGTTCTCCGCATCGACGACGAACGCCGTGCCGGAATGGGGCGCGGACGTCTGGATGAAAGACGCGAACACGTCAATCGTCATCGAGGACGACGACGAGGAGGTTCCATACGACATACGAGGGCTGTCGTACCACGCAGGGGCGACTGGCTATGGGAAGAAGACTGAGATCAAGCCCCTCTTCCCGAGGGTGAAGAGCATCGAAGTCGCCGGGTTCGCGCTATCCAACGCATTCGCCTCGGTAAGGGCCACGGACAACACGTACCTCATAACGGAAGCGGGCACGGACGTCTGCGGCGGCAAGGCGCGCATATACGCGCTGTTTCTGAGGCCAGACAAGCTCGACGCTGGCTTTACGCTCCTTCTCGACGACATCGACGCGGGAATGGCGCTGGAGCGACTGGCCGGATTCAAGGGCGAGGCCTCCGGGCGGCTGCACGGGAAACTCCCCGTGAGGATATCGAACGGGAATGTAATGCTCGGAGACGCGTTCCTGCATTCCTTCCCGGGCGAAGCCGGGCGCATAAAGCTGAGGGACTCCTCCGCGTTCACGGACAAGCTGGCCCTCGCGGGCATTCCCGAGTCTGACCGCACAAACGTCTCGAAGGCCCTGAAGGACATGACGTACGACGTCTTAAGCCTGGACCTCAACAAGGTCGACGACGAAACGCATCGCCTCAGCCTCAAAGTCGAAGGCAAGGCAAAGGGAGCGAAGACCGAAGTGCCCGTCGTGCTCAACTTCAACTTCAACGGGAACATTCATGCGCTTCTGAACACAGGCATTATGGCAAAAAGAAAGATGAAGGAAATCAACAATGAAAACAAGAACAGCAAGTAGGGTGGTCGCGATCGCGGCTGCGGTGTGCGCGGCGGGATGCTTCAGCGTGAAAACGGAAAGCGAAATCAAGCCGATACACATAACGATGGACGTAAACCTCAAGGTCGACAAGGCATTGGAGAAGGCGTTTGCGGACGAATCAAAGCCCCAGCCACAGGGATCCTACAAGGAGGTGAAGTCGATGATGGACCGCAAGGCCGCAGGCCTCACGTCGCTTGGGCTTCTGGAGGCACGCGACGGCGCGACCGACGACGACAAGATGCTGATTGCCGAGGAGAACATAAAGCGCAGAAAGCGCTTCGAGGACATCGCCAAGGAAAGCGGAGTTTCCATGGAGACAGTCCAGCGCCGCCACGCCGCCAAGATACGCGAGCGAATCCCGGCCGGAAGCGGAGTCTGGTACCAGAACGACGCCGGCGAATGGCTCAAGAAGTGACGAGGCCAGCCGCCTCGTCGCAGCCAAGGGCGATGTTCATGTTCTGAATCGCGGCGCCTGACGCGCCCTTGCCAAGATTGTCGAAGCGCGAGACAAGGACGACGCGCTCGCCGTTGCCGTATGCCGACACCTGCATTGCGTCGCTGGACGCAAGGCCCGCCGACGAAAGGAATCCTTCCTCGGCGGCTGCAGGATCCACGGCGTACGACACCAGCCCAGGCGCGCAATAGTAGTCGCCATAGCAGCTGCGCACCGCATCAATCCCGCCCTTCAGGGCGTCGGCGAAGAGTTGTACTGTCACCTCCATGCCGCTGAAATGAGGAACAACCACCGGCGAGAACACCGGAGGACGGGAGATGCCGCAGATCGCCGCCATTTCAGGCAGATGCTTGTGCGCCTGCGCAAGCGCGTACTGGCGTCCGCCGAGGAACAAAAGAGGCAACGCCTGGCGGGGGGAATCCCCGTCCAAACGACGGGGGGAATCCCCGTCCAAACGACGGGGGGAATCCCCCGAACCCCCTAGTGGAATGTTTAATTCATATTGGGCGATCATCTTCTTGCCGCCGCCGGAATATCCAGTGAGCGAGAAGGCGCAGAGCGGGGCGTCCGGGGGTAGTATCCCGCATTTCACCAGAGGCTCTACCAGGGCTATGAAACCGCTTGCATGGCATCCTGGGTTCGCTATCCGACGCGAAGACGCAATTCTCTCACGACGGCCGCGGAGTTCGGGGAAACCGTACTCCCAGCCTTCGGCGGTACGATGGGCAGTCGAAGTGTCTATCACCACCGTCGATGGATTCTCGACCATCGCCACGGCCTCGACTGCGGCGGCGTCAGGCAGGCACAAAAACGCGACGTCAGCAGAGTTGATCGCATCCCGCCTTGCCGACGGATCCTTGCGAAGATCCTCGGACAGGACTACCAGCTCAATATCCGTACGCGAAGAAAGGCGCTCGCGAACCTTCAGGCCCGTCGTTCCGGCGGACCCGTCGATGAAAACCTTTTTCATTGTGCGTCGTTCCGGCCGTCAGTCGTCGTCGGAGAAATCGTCGTTGTCGCCGCTCTGCACCGGCGGATCCACCACGGGCGACTCCTCGTCCATGGACGCCGTTATCCCTCCAGCGGCGTCCGCTGGCGGCGGCGACTGCGGCTCTGTCGCCGGGTTGTCGCCGTCGCCGCGCCTTCTGTGCGATATGTAGCGGTTGCTTCCATAACCGTAGCCATAGCCGTATCCGTAGTTGTACCCATAGGAATGGTGGCTGTTGCCAAGGGAGAAGGCGGAAGTGTTGGACACCTCGACGTCGTTCACGATGACGCCGAGAATGTTCGCACCGGCCTCCGTGAGCACCCTGGAGCAGTACTGGATCGGCTTGAAGTGCGTGCGGTCGGGGCAGCACATGATCAGCACGGAGTCGACCTGGACCGCCAGGGAGACGACGTCGCCGACGACGCCGTACGGCGGCGAGTCGACGATGATCCTGTCGTAGTTCTCGCGGGCCCACGCGAAGAAGTCGGAGACTATGCTCGAGCCGAAGATGGTCGCGGGCGTCACGCCGTCCGGCGGCAGCGAGCAGATGGCGTCGAGGTTGTCGACGGACGTCTTGTTGACCAGCGCCGAGAAATCGATCTTCTTGCCGCCTGCGTTCTGGAGCGAGTGGGAGAAGCTCTTCTCCTCGGTGAGCTCGAGGTTCCAGACCCTGTAGAGGCGCGGACGACGGAGGTCGAAGTCGACGTGCAGGACCTTGCGTCCCGTCTGGGCGTACGAAATCGCCACCGATGTGGAGGTAATCGTCTTGCCTTCGCCGGGCTGCGTGGAAATGACGAGCATACAGTGGCTCATCGCCTCGTAGCGCGGGGAGTCCAGGAGGTTTCTGAGCCCGGCCACCGCCTCCGAGAACGCGGAGTACTTGTCCTCGATCGTGTACATGGCGACGTGCTCGCGCTTCTTCCTGCGGACGTGCGGAAGGACGGCCAGCACCTTCAGGGAGAGACGCACCTCGATGTCGGAGAGGTTGACCACGGTGTCCTCGAGGTTGTCGAGGATCAGGACGAACACGAATCCCAAAAGCAGCGAGAGGGACACGCCGACGCCGAAAATGAGAATCGGGTTGGGCAGGACGGGCTTGCCTGGCAGCGTCGCCGGGCGGCCTATGTTGATTGTCTCGTTGTTGGACTCCGCCTCGTTGCGGGCCTTCTGCTCGTCGAGGACGAGCGACTCGAACAGATGGCTCGCGATCTGGTACTCCGACTCCAGAGTGCTGAGCTTGGACTCCGCAAGGTTGATGCGCTGGCTGAGGTTCGCGACCTCGGCCTGGAGCTGGTTCTGCTTTTCCTTGAGGGACTTCAGGCGGTTCTTCGCCACCTCGAGCATCGACACGCCCGTCTCCTGGGCGCGGGCCGTCGCATCGAGGAAACGCTTTTTCGCGGCCTCGAGCTCACCGGCCTTGTTGATGACGTCGGGATGCTTCTCGTTGAACGTGTTGAGCAACTTGTTGTATTCGGCGGAACGGGACTGGAACTCCTTGTACTCCGCGGCGATTTCCTGCGCCCTCGGAGCATTCACGGAAAGCGAGCCGAACCGCTCGGGATCCTTGGCGACGGCTGCGAGGAGCTTCGACCATTCCCCCAGCTCCTTCTCCCGCGTCTCCAGCTCCAAGATGTTGGATGTCGTGGAGGATATCGACTGTTTTACGATGTCCATCTGCGAGCGCAGGTTGTCGACCTTGTGCGTCGTGCGGAACTCCTGGAGGTCGGTGGCGAGCTGGTCCTTCTCGCGACGGCTCTTCTCCACCTGCTCGTGCAGCTGGCTGACGGCCTTGTCGCAGCGAACCTTGTTCTCCTCGTCCGTGAAGTTCTCGATGGACTGGACGTATGCGTTAGCAAGAGCCATCGCAAGGTCCTTGTTCCTGGAACGGACGGAGATCGTGATGATGCGCGAATTGCGCTGGAGCTCGATTTCCGAATCGGCAAGGGTCCGGACAATCTCCTCGTCGGACACCGTGGACGTCGGTGCCTTGCTGCGGTAGGCGTCCTGTATCTTCTTGACGATCGCCTCGCTGCGCCACTGCGGCAGACGGGTGTTGAAGATCTCGGCGTAGTTGTTGCCGTAGTCGGCCATTGCCTGGTCGATCGCGGAACTTGCCTTTGCCGCGTTGCGGCGAATGTCCATCGTGAACTCGCTCGTGGACTCGAATATCTCCGGCGAGATCGAATACACCGCGAAGGAGACGATCAACCCGATGAGCAGGAAGACAAACACGGAAAGCCACCGCTGGGAGACGACGCGCAGGATTCGGCTGAGCGTGAGCGTTCCGACGACGGAACGGTCGTCCGGGGCGACCCCGCCGTACTGTCCGTACTGCCCGTACTGTCCACCATACTGCCCGTACTGCGCCCCGTACTGCCTTGAGGCTCCATAGTACATGGGAGAACCTGCGCCATACATCGGCTTGCTCGATCCGTAGTACATGGGGCTCGACTTCCCCGCCCCGCCGTATAATGGTTTATCCGCCATCTTTCAACTCTCCGATTTCAACCGTTAGACTCACCATCCTGCGCCTCCTTCTTCGGGAAGGAGCTTCCCGAAAGGGCGAGGAACGCACCAGCCGAGAGCAGTATCTCAGGCCGCAGAAACGATGCATCGACAAACGACTCAGCCGCAAGTGCCACGACCGCCAGGATTCCCAACGCCGACATCGGCAGAAAAGCCCTGACTCCAATCGCGCCGACAAGCCGTCTGACAAACGTGAACAAAAGGAACGCAAGGGGAAGAGCAATCGTCGCCGCGCCGATGATTCCCCTTTCGCAAAGAAGCATCCACCAGCCGCAGAACGGGGCCTGCGGCAAGACGCCATTCCACGCCGTCCAGTCAGCCTCAGAGGCAAGCAGTCTCACCTGGCCGGGGAAGGATCCCAGGCCGGTTCCCAGCCAGATGCCGCCCCGCCACACCGAATGTGAAAGCTCGGAAAGCCGCATACGAAGCTCCCAGAACCCATCAGGAAACATTCCGCCGCCGTTGAAAAAGGCCAAATGCGAGTCCAAAACCTCCTTCTGGACTAGTGTCAACGATATGGCGACAGGCACAACGGCGGCAATTATCAGCCCCGCCACGAACTTCAGGGCGTCAGCCGGATGACATGCGACCCAAAGATAGACCACGGAGAATAGAAACAGCAGAACGGCCACGGCGGCGAAGAGAAGAACAACATGGAACGGCGCAAAGAAGAATAGCCCCGCCGCGTCAAGGCCTATTCCAAGAGCGAAAAGAAGAAGAAGCTTGTTCCACTTGCATTCAAACGACCCCGCGAAAGCCACTATGCCGCCGATGAAGCAGAAGCCGAATCCACACCCGACGTAAGAAGGCGGCCAAATCCCCGCATCGAGCAGTTTGGCAGCCGAACCTATGCCCAGACGCGCCGCGGCAAGAAAAGCAAGAAGAGCAACACCTGCGAGAATGGACATGGTGGAAAGAAACGAAAGCCTCGCGGACTTGCCGAGCGCGTGCCTGCACCCCATCAGCACCGGGAACATCGAGACGACAACGGCGAACTCAAGGAAGCCCGAGCCCTCTGCATGCCCGGGGAAGATCGACACGGACGGTTCCGTCACTATCCATTTGCCAAGTTCGACGTCGTAGCATTCCTGCACACCACCGTTGAACATGCGAATAGCCGCGAAGACGGCCAGCAACACCAGCAGCCAGAAGAGCGGATCGACAAGAACCGACATGCATACGCGAATGCGTGCATCATACAGCATTTCAGTCGACCGGCGTGATGGCTCCATCAGGAACCAAAGCACGCCGGCGAAGGAAAGCCAGAGCAAAGATATCGCAATCTCGCGCTGACCGCAAAATGGAAATAGTATCAGCGGCGCCACCGACAACAATGCCAGGTGCGCCGCCAAGGCGTATTTAGAAACAAATCTCTGCACTACGCTCTTTAGTACGTCAGGCTGAAGCCGACAGTCCCGCGCCAACGGTCATAGTCATACGCATTGCCACGGATATGGCCGCCAGAGCAGTACTCGGACTGGTACTCGACACGCCCGAAGACCGACGCAATGTTGTTGATCTTGTAGATCAGGCTAATGCGCGCCGTCCAGATGTCCGTGTCGTAGTCGTCGGATTCAAACTCCGTGAACTCATGCGTCTCCTTGCGGTAGTTCAGGTCAAGCGAAGCGCGCAGGGAGTTCCTGACGAGGCTCTTGGAGGTGCCGACGCCGAAGTGGTAGACCTTGATGGCGCTGCCGCGCTCGCGCTCGGACGGCTGGTAGTAGCTCGCGCCGACGAGCATGACGTGCCAGGTGTTGTTCGCGTCGATCTGCCAGTCGGCGTTCGCACGATACGTCCAGCCGTCGATGTCCTTGGCGCCGTCGCCATACTCGAATCTGCTCCAGCCGGTGAGCAGCCTGTAGCTGAGCTTCTCGGTGGCGCGGGTCGCGATACCACCCATAACAGACCAGCCGCGGGAATCGCTGTAGACACGATGACGGTAGCTGGAGGACTCGCCGGGCTTGACGTCGTTGTCCTGCCAATACCACTGGTAGTCGGCAGCAACGATGAAGTCCATCCAGCTGTTGACCGCGTAGCCAGCCTCGCCGCCGACGACCGCGCGCTTCCACCCGAAGAGGTATGCGTACTTGTCGACGTTGTTGTCGTAGTCGAGGTAGTAGTAGTTGGCGTTCAAGGCGGCATGGAGGCGCTCGTTCAGGCGGCGCTCAAGCATGACCTCACCGTTGAACTCCCTGCGGTCGCGGCCGATGCCGCGGCCGTTGTGCTCGGACATGTCGTCGTCCTGGGCAATCTGGTAGAAGCGCTCAAACGCCCTGAGCGACCAGCCGGGCTCGTTCATCTTGGAGTTCGCCCATTCCAGGTTGAGGCTCTCGCCGTAGCTGGAGGAGTTGAGCTGACTGGTGTACCTGTTGTAGGCATGGTACTGATACCAGATCTTGGCGTCAACCTTCCAGTTGTCATCAAGGTACGTCGCCTGGAGGGACGGATTGACGATCCACTGGGATCCAGCCTTGCTGTGCTTCGAAGAGTCGACGTTCGAGTCGTACGTGTACGACATCGAGAGATACGGGCGCAGGGTCAGGCGGTTGTCAAGATACCTGAGGTGACCCTCGCGGTTTATATCCTCGGCCATTGCAACCGCAGAGGCAGACACCGCAACTGCAGCCATTAGATATGATTTCTTCATTTGGTTCTCCTTGTTGAATGAGCAGTGACTACGTCAGGACAAAATCAATATGTCGTCTGGCCGGGATAGCCCTTGGCCTCCTCGCTACCCTTGAATCCGCTGCCGCGGCGATATTGGCCGGACCAGGGGTCAGAGGGGCTCGCGGAACGGGGCTGCGCCGTCAGCGGATCGCTGTTCATGCGCATGGGAAGCGCATACGTGGTATCGTCGAGGGCCATATCCGAAAACGCGCCCGAGGTCTTTCCTCCAGGGGCAGTGGCGAGATCGGACGAAAGCATACCGTAGATCGAGGCGTCGGCCACCAGGGTGGGGGCAACCCATCCGTCACCGAGTTCAGGCTGACGGGCGCCGTCGCCGACGGCGAGCATCGGCTCGTAGCTCTTCTCCCTGCCCTCGCCGAGAGCCGCCGGGAACCATTCGTCGCGGGCGAGCTCGCGGGAGTTCGCAGGAAGTCCCGAGATCAGGGTCTCGCGGAGGTCGGCGGGCTTGCCGTTAGAGCTGCGGATGAACATCAGCGCCGCGAAGCCGTCCCTAACGCCCTCGTTGCCGTCGCCGGCGTTGCGCGCCTGGATGATCTTCATCGTGTCGACGGCCACCTTCTTGACCTCTTCGGGCTTCGAGCCGTCCGCGACCTTGCCGCCCAGCGATTCATTGAGAACTGTGAGCGACTCAAGGGAGGACGTCGCGTAGATCTCTGCAAGCATCGCCGCGCGGTTGTCGGGCGACACGGACTCGAACGCCGCCATCGCAGCCTCGACGTAAAGCTTCGTCTTGTCCGCCAGAGGCGCATTCAAGCCGTCGATGGCCGCGTTCACCTTGGCGAGGAACGCAACCTGATCGTCCTTGTTGAGCTGCTTTACGACCTGAGACATCGTCTTCGGGTCCTTGGCGGCCTCGCCAACCTTGGCGGAGGCATCAGCAAGCGACATAGCAGACACGCTCGTCGCCGCAAGTGCGGCAAAAGCCGCGAATCCGATTATTGCTTTCTTCATTTTTTGTTCTCCCTTTCAGATTGACTGACTTTCTGTTTTGTTTCCATTTACCACATCATCACCAGATCGCTTCATAGACATACACCACGTCGCCCGGCCGCAGAAGCATGTCCTTGTCGATTCGCCCTTTCTCGCCAATCTCGACAAGGTCCACCTTCGTCGTTGTCTTTGAGCCGTCTTCAGCGCACCTCGTTACAAGCACCCTGCGTTTGTCCGCAAACGGCTTGGTTCCGCCTGCCACCTGCAACGCCTTCGTTACCGTAAGGTCCATAGTCGGCGGCATGTTCACCGGGCCGGGAATCGCGACCTCGCCCAACACATTCACGGTGCCGTATGGACTCACGCCCTGCTTGAAGTCGAACGGCGCGAACTTGACGGAGACCTGCGGACGCTTGATGTACTCCTGGTATATCTTCGTGAGCTTCTTCTGGAAGTCCTCAAGCGTAAGTCCACTGCACTCGACCGGCTCGGTAAGAAGATATGGAATCGGAAGCTTACCGCTCTGGTCGACTTGAACGTCCATCGTCGCCGGCTGCACACCAGGTGCGCCGACAACGATGCTCAGCATTACGCCGGGACGAATACGCGGCTTACCGTCGGGCACCCATGTTGGCGCGACGGTGACGTCTACCGGCTCCTCCGTCCGGAATATATCGATAATCGTCTGACACCCGCACAATGCCATGCACAGGAGAGGCAACAACGATATTTTTGTGTACA
>JAEEGL011896540.1_pt1 | contig 10853 bp, 4 predicted proteins | sample 9134231 | NCBI WGS metagenome assembly JAEEGL01 (sample SAMN16246548, study PRJNA631951) | gut metagenome | biome: gut microbiome; feature: rumen; material: fiber-attached | host: Bos | place: Iran: Karaj | collected 2018-10
GTTTGAGTATTTTTTTCTAATAAAAATGGCTTTTTATAAATTCCATAAATTGAATGTTTTTTCATAAAATTTTCATCCATTTTTTATTTTTTTTTATATAATATAAATAATTATATAATTATTAATTTATATTTTATTTAAAAATTTTAAATGAAAAATTCTCTATTAATTTTCATTTTTTGTTTAAATCAATTTCTTAATATAAATGTTGATAATGATAATTATTTTGAATTTAGAGAAAATTTTTATGATATTAATTATTATAGTAATAATGATAATGATATTAATAATGATGATAGTAGTGAAGTAGAAAAAAAAGGCAAAATTTTAATTAAAGAATCTATAAATTATATTTTTGGCAATTTAAATTTATCAAATGATAGTAATACTTTTGAAAAAGATAAATTAATTAATGCTGGTTTAAATTTAATAAAATTAAATGTTGAACCTCAATGTATTGAATTTTTAGTTAATATATCTTCTGGTCAACAAAAATTAGGTTTTTTTTCAGAAGCAATCTTTGATAGTGGTTTGTCATCAGATGACATGGGAATAGAAGATTATTGTATAGAAACAAAAGATTGGTATTATGGTTTTACTATTTTTCAAGTAAATGATAAAGATATTAATATTAATAATGAACTTGTAAATAAAATTATTGAATTTTTAGAAATTAAAAGAATAGGAAAATCATTTTGTTTATGGAAAAATTGTATATCTTTATATCCATATTTATTGAATCATTCAACAAATACATTCGAAAATAATAGTGAAACTAAAGATAAAATTTATGAAAATATTAATTTATTATTAGATATAACTAATAATTCTCATATTATAATTGACAATATAACATTAAATGATACACTTTATAAACTTACAAAAACAAATTTTAAATATGAATTTAATTTAACAATGATTAGTAAAATTATAGGAATGTCAGGAATTAAATTATTTAATCAAAATTATATAGACGATACAACAAAAAAAAAAGTATTAAATTATGAAGAAAATGATAAATATAAATCATCTATTGATAAATTATCTTCTTTAAATACAACATTATCAATATATATTATAATAAGATTAATTTTTTCAATTATTTTTGTTAAAATAAATAGTTCTTCTGAAGATGAAAATACAATCGATCAAGAAGAATTAATGAAACAAATTCAAAGAAGTCAGAGTAATTTTACTTATAATAAAGAAGAAAAAAGTTTTGAAGAAGATAGACATTATTTAACTAAAAAAAAAGGGATAAATGAATCATTTAGTTATAAATTTTTTTCTTCTTTAAGTTTATTTTATAATTTTTCTAATATAAATGAAGATAAAAATTTAATTTATAATGAAAAGAATTTAAATGTTATTTCAGGAATTAAAGTTTTTCTTTTATTTTTTATGTTTCTTGCCCAAAATTCTTTTATGATAATTAAAACAGCTACACAATATACATTATTTAAAACTTTTTTTTCAAATTTTTCTTTTTTTGTAATAAAAATAGGTATTTTAGCAATAGAAAATTATAAAATAATCAGTGGATGTTTGTTTGGTTATAAATTTTTAACATATTATCATTATCATAGAAATCTAACATTTTCTGAAATAATAAAGTTTTATATAAAATGTATTCCCTATATTTTTAGTTTTTTTTTAATATTTACTCTTTTACAAAACAATTTATTATATATTGGGTTAGCTGTTAAAAATTCTATTCATTTTGAATTCATTGGAGATACTTATTTTAATTATGAATGTACTAAAAAAGCTTTTTCTATTTTAAATCCTTTAAATTTATATAAATCTAGTTATACTTGTAATACATTTGCTTTCTATTTAGTTTCGGAATTTTATTCTTATACTATTCTTTTTATTTTAGTAATTATTTGTTTAAAATTAAAGAAAGCAATAATTGAATACATTTATTTTTTATTTTTTGGTTTTATGGCAATTTTTTTATTTTTATTTGTTTATCCTATAATTAATGATGATATCTTTAAAATTTCTGAAATATTTGGTAATATATATTTAACTCGTTATCCTCATGTATTTTTATTATTCTATTTTATTGGATTTAATATAGGAATTATGTATTATTATTACATTAATTATTCTGAAACTTATAATGAATATAATGAAAAAATAATTAATGCCAAAAACGATATTTATATGCCTTTTTTTTTAGATTATAAAATAATGTTATATTTTAGCCAAAAAAAAGGAAAGATCAAAAATATTATTTTAATTATTTCCATTGTTTTATATATTTTAGTTTCTTTAGATTTTGGTCTATTAATTTTGATTTATTATGATAGAATGAATCAACCACAAAAATTTTTAATTAGTAAAGATTTTTTTATTAATTTTATTTATATTTATGATGGTTTAATATCTTCTATAATTTTTAGCATAATATTATTAATGATATTATTAAGAAATGAATATTCACTTTTAAATAAAATTATTGGTTCAAAATTTTTTAGAGTTTTTGATAGAATTTCATATACATTTTTATCAACAAGTAATTTTGTAATAGGTTATTTTCATTGTTCAAATTACATTGATATTTATTTAAATGTTCGTAATGTATTATCTACAACAATTCCTTTATTTATATCAAATTTTCTTCTTTCAATAATATTAATAATTTTAATAGAAATTCCTTTAAAATATTTAATAAGAGCAATAACAGGAAAAAGTTTAATAAATAAATAAAAAAAATAATAATAATCTTAATTTAAATAAAATTTATAAATAAATAATAAAATATTAATTATTACAAAATTAAAATAATTTTTATTTTAATTTTAAATATTATAAAATATATCAATTGTATAAATGAAAGGTTTAGATCCATTTTCAACTACAAATTCATTATATGGAAATTTCTATGGAAAATATGCCTATCCAATGACATCTTACACTCCTGATTTTTTACATTCTGAAATGGAAAGAGCATTTTATGATAAAACTAAACAAATGCAACAAACTTATTTTGATAGATATGCTTCTTTAAGACTACCTAATCAACAAATGAATAAACAATATTTTGAAAATAATAATGATAATAATAATGATAATAATCAAAATTTATTTAGACAACAACAAAAAATGCAACCTACTCAATTTGAAAATATTAACGATAATAATAATTTTAACATAAATTACAAAAATAATAGACCAGTTTCAGCTTTTCCACAAACTCAAAGAAATATTAATAATTATTACAATAATAATAATAATTTAAATAATTTTAATAAAGAAAATAACAATAATAACAATTGGGAAAAAGGAGAAGTCCCTTCTTATAGTCAATTAAGAAATAAAATTCAAACAAGAAAAAAAGAATATTATAATAACAGTTATAGAAGAGAAAATCCTCAAGAATTTATTAACAAAAATGAAGTTGAACCAGATTTACATTACAGAGTAGAAAACACATATAAATATCCTCCTTCTGTTAAACATATGCCTTATGGTTACATTCCCAATCAAGAAATGTTTCAAGAATTTAAAACAAAAAGACCTCAAAGTAGTAATAAACCAAGAATTAATGTTTATAAAGAAGCTTTTGAAAAAAATAAAAATTATCAAGAACAATTTAATAATAAAAATAATATTCCAGTTAGACCACCTTCTGCTCAAATTAATAATAATAATATAAATCAACAACAATTTATGAATAGACCACAAATTAGAATTCCAACTCCAAAAAATGATTATAATAATAATTATATTAATAATGTTAATAATAATGTTAATAATAATAATAATAATTATAGAATTCCAACTCCTAAAAATATTAATAATAATGTTCAAATGTATTCAAATCCCAATAATTTATCTGTAAATGATGTATATAATAATATTATGAATCCTCCTAAACAAGATTTATGTCCAGTTTATAAAAGTTATAATGGCCCTAATTATCATATGACTAATTCAAATTACTATAATCAAAATTCTATTCAACAACCTTCATATGACCCTCAACAAATGAATCAATATAATCAACAAATTCAACAACCTCCAATTGAACCTCAATATAATAATGATAATTATAATAATAATTATTCAAACAATGATAATAATTACATTAATGAAAATGATAATTATAACAATGTTAACAATAACAATTATGATAATATAAATAATAACAATAATTATAATAATATTCAAGAAAATTATAATAACCCTCCTCCTACCAATGACTATCAAAACAGCATAGCAAAAATAAACCAAATAAACAACAACCCTCCAAAAAAAACCCAAAATGCATATGAATTTCTAACAAAAGTAGTAAATTCAAAAGTGGGTCTTTCAAATATATCAAATATATCATATATGACATCATGTCTTCAAACTTTAATTCATTGTCCTTTATTCATATCAAAATTCTTAGAAGAAGGAATTCCAATATTCAAATCAAAATCTCGTGACACTCCAGTTGCGGGATGTTTATATAATTTAATGGTAGACATAACAAAATCAAATGATTTCACATCAATTTCTCCAAATATTATAAAAAATTGTATTCAAGACATTCACAATGAATTTCAAGATAATAATAATGAACATGATTGTCAAGAATTTTGTCGTTATTTCATTCAAGACATTAATACAGATTTAAATAGAGTAACAGAAGAAAATAAACCAAAAAACAACAATGAAAATTATGAAGGTGAACCAAATAAACGTTTTGAATATGAATTATTTATTAAAGAAAATCTATCAAAAGAAAATAGTATTATTACTGATTTATTTTTTGGTTATTTATCATTCGAATTTACTTGTATGAATTGTGGTGGAAAAGAATTTTCTTTCAGTCAATTTTTAGATCTTCCTTTACAATTTGAATCTAATAAAAATATTCATTTAAATACACTTTTACGTAAAAATATTTTAAAAAAAGAAATTGTTGAAATGGAAGATAAATGTTCTTTATGTCATAAATCAAATGAAAAAGAACAAATCATTAAAATAGCAAAATTACCAAATGTTTTAATGTTAAGTTTACAAAGAAATGATTATGAAAATAATATTAAAAATGAAAGTGTTGTTCAATTTGATGAAATTATGGATTTAAGTGAATTGATCGATAATGATTTAATATATGAAGAAGATAATAATTATAGATATAAATTATTTGGAGTTATTTATTTTGTTAATGGAAAATATATATCTTTTTCTTTTGTTGAAGATGCATGGTTTAAATTTAATAATGAAGAAGTTGTTAAAGAAAATCCTGTATTAAATTCAAATAATGTTTATAGTTTGTTTTATATGAAAATATGAAAAATATTAAAATATTTTTTAAAATGTTTTTTATTTAATTTTTAATTATTTTAAATTATTTTTTTTTAATAAAAAATTAAATTATTTTTTATTATAAAATAATTATTATAAAATAAAAAATAAACCAAATAAATAAAAAATTATTTAATATAAACAAATAATAATAATAATAATAAGTCATTAATTATATAAATAGAATATTATTATTATTTAAATATATCTAATAATAAAATTATATTATAATTTTAATGACATATAATATAAATTATTATTACTATATTTTTCAATTTAAAATTTTATTAAACAATTTATATAAATAAAATATAAATTAAAAACCATTTAATTTTTTTAAGTTATTTATATTTTTATTTCTTTGTCTTGGAGAAATAGTAGAAAATTTATTATTAGCATTTAATTCATGAATATAATAAAAATTTGGATTTAACATTCTAATTAAATTATTATTATTATGTAAATTAAAATGATTTGAATTTAATTTTAAATTTTCTTTTTTATTTTTAGATGAACTACTTTTTTTATTTAATCCTGCTAAATAACTATTTGAATTAAAATTTAACATTTTCATTGAAATTGTTTTAGTTAAAAGTTTATTATTATTATTAAAATTAGGAAATTTATTAATATTATTTCTCATTGTTTTATTAATAATATCATTTTCATTAAAAATATTATTTTTAAAGAATTTCTTTGTTTTAAAATTAGATAAACTATTAAAATGATAATTATATAAACTTTTATTTTTAAAATTATTATTATTAATATTAATATGAATATTATTATTATTAATTTTATTTTGAGAATTTTTTATATTATTATAACTATTATTTCTTGAATTTTTATACATAGTTTTTTGCATTGAATTTTTTGATGAATTTGAATTATTAATATTTAATTTATTAATTGATTTTATATAATTTGAAATTGGAGATTGAATTAAAATTTTTTGTTTATTATTATTATTATTATTTATATAATTATTATTATTATTATTATTAGTTATTAATTTTGAAGGATTGTTACTTTTTTGAAATAAATATTCTTTATTATTGTTAAAATTATTATTATTTTTTTGAAAAATATCTTTTGATGATTTATTAAAATTTAAACCATTGTGATATAAAGAATTATGATTATATTTTTTTTCATTTAAAATATTTAATCTAGTATTATTACTATTAATATTATTATTATTATTATTAAAAATATTTTTATTAATTAAAAACGTGCTATTTGAAGGATGTAAAATTTTATTATTATTATTATTATTATTTTTGTTTAAATTCATATTTTCATTTTCTTTATTATTAATATTCATATTATTATTATTATTTTGAGCAAAAATATTATTTTTACTTTTTTTACTATTCAACGCTTTAATTCCATTATTAATATTATTAACCGAACTTTTTGTAGATATGTTTTCATTATTATAATTACTATTACTCGAAATAGTTTTTTTATGTTGAATTAATTTAATATTATCTTCTAAAACATCATTCCAAATAAAAGTATAATTAACAAACAAATTTTTATATTTATCTTTCGATTTATAATATTCATATCTTTCTTCAGTTTCAGTTCCAATATTTTCAATACCTTCACAATATTTTTTATCAAAATTATCCCCTTTTTTAGGAACAAAATAGCTATTCATTTTTTTATTAATCAAACCATCCCAATCAAATCCTTCAAACCACTTATGTTTTTTAACTTCTTCAATTCCATTATACCCCAAACGTTTAGAAGATTTTCGATATATCATTTTATTAATAAAATCTCCGGATTCAAAACTCCATCCAATTTCGAATGAGTCTTTTTTATGAACATGAACTTGTTTAGCTAAAACAGCTTCTTTAATTTCTTTTCTATTTTTTCCTAAATAAGGTCTCACTCCAAACATAAATTCATATGCCATAACACCTATAGCAAAAAAATCGACGGGAAAACTATGATTTTGAGCACATAAAACTTCGGGGGCCATATATCCTGGAGTTCCGCTTGTTTCTGAAGAATTATCTTTGAGATTTTTTTTGGCTACTCCAAAGTCAGTTAAATGAACATAACCTTTATTGTCTAATACTAAATTTTCGGGTTTAATATCTCTATGAATTATGTTTTTACTGTGTATGTATTCTAAAGAGGTTAAAACACAAGCGCAAAAAAATTTTGTTTGATTTTCGGTGAATTTTTTTTCATGACATATATGATATCTTAAATCACCTCCCGTTAATAAATCCATTACTAAATATAAATGGTCGTAATCTTGAAATGAACATTGCATATTTACTATAAAATTATGGTGAAGATATGATAAAAATTCTTTTTCGTTTTTTATACTTTTTTCACTTTTTCTGTCGATTATTTTTAATTTTGACATTTCTTTTAATGCAAAATTTTGTTGAGTTTGTTTGTATTTTACTTTCCAAACTTTTCCAAATCCACCTCTGCCTATTATGTATTGAAATTCAAAGTGGTTTTTATTTAAATGAATTTGAGATGGAGAAGGAATTTTATTAAAGTTTATAAATGATGAAATTATTTGTGATTCGTCTTGACCCATTTTATTTTTTTTATTGAATGTTATTTTTTTTTATTAATTTTTATTTTTAAAAAATTTTTGATGTTAGTTAAAAAATTATTATAATAATAATATTATTTTTTATATTAAAAAAATAGATTTTAAATAATTTTTTATTATTTTATTTAACACAATTATCAATAATTTGAAAACTTTTATTAATATTTTTATTTCTATCATCTGGTAAATATTTCAAAACAAAATTTCCGAAATAATTTTTAAATCCAACTGCGATTAATTTTTTTTCATCTGTACTAATTAAAATCCTACCATCATTCAACCATATTAAATTTCTTATATAATCATTAGATATTAAAACAGTCATAGAACAATTAAAATTTCCATTATTAATTCTTTCCCAAAATTTAATCGTTCCATCACAAGAAGCAGAAATAATATTACCATTTTTATTTTCAATAGCTTTAATAACAGTATTAGTGTGTCCATTTAAAGCAATAATTTTATTATTTTTCTTTTGAATAATATAAATTCTTGCATTATCTTCGCTTGTAAATAAAATTCTTTCATCTTTTAATTCTAATAAAAAATGAATAAAATCACATTCAGTTTTTATAAAATTTACACATGTTTTTGTACATATTTCATATTCACTTAAAGTTTTGTCCCAAAGTGAAATTAAAATATTATTATTTTTTAATTGAATTCCATAAGAAACAACAATTTTATCAATTAAATTATTATTTTTATCTGTTTTTATTTCTATTAAATCAGATTCGTTATTAACTAAATTTATATTACAAATTTTTATAAATTTTTCTTCATAAATAAAAGATAATTTTCCATCATTTAATAAAATTGGACAATTTCCTGAAATTTCATATGTAATTTTTTGATTATCTAAATTTAAAATACAAATATTTTTTAAAAAATCGCTTAATAATAATAAATTATTTTTTAATTCAATAATATTATAAACAACACTTTTTAATTCAATTTTAATTTCATTTATAATATTAAATTTATTTTTATTTTCATCGTATGTAATTTCTAACAAAGAATTTTCTGTTGAAGCGATTATTTTTTTATTTTCTAATTGAGTAATTGCGTAAATGACTGTTGGAACATCAATTTCTGTGTGAATGTTATTTAAAATGGTTGTTTTTGAAAGTTCGAATATTGAATTTAATAATAATAATGAACTTTCTATTGAACGATCTGTTAAATTTATTTTTTTATATTCGTTTTTTTGAAGAATATTATAAACTTCATAATCTTCGATTGATATGTTTGTGTAATATTGAAATTTCTTTGAACGTAATGCAAGTTTTAATAAACGTTTTTTTTGTATGAAAGATGAAATTTCTAAAAATATTAATTTACTTTTTATATTAAAAATTGATGTTGATAAAATTTGTTTTGAATTATTTTGAGATTTTAATTTTATTGACATTTGAATTTAAATTTTTTTTTAATTATTTTTTATTGTTTTTTTATTATGAATATTATATTAAAATAATATAAAAAATATTAGATTAAAAATAAATTTTTTATATAAAAAAAATATTAAAATAATAATTATAATTTATAAAAGAAAAATTATTTTAAAAAATAAAATTTATTTTAAAAATAATTTGAAATTTTTATTTAAATAAAAATATTATTAAAAATTTAATATTAAAACCACAATTTAATTTATCAAATAAATAATAAATAAAAAATTATTTTCATTTTTTATTTTTTTCCATCCATTCCTTTCTCAATTTTCTATCATTTCTTTGTAAAACTTCCAATTTTTCTTTTTCAACTTGTGCCTTTTCCACATTATCCTTCGCAAATTCAATATAATCCAACCTTTTTCTTCCATCAGAAGGAAGACTATACCCAACAGGATACATATTAAGTAATTTATTATCTTCAATATCCCAATATTCATCCCCATCAAAATTAATATTTCTCGACCACCCCCCTTCAATTTCAAGAAAACTCGTTGCATTTTTTTTAACTTCATGATTATTATCTTTTTCACTAATTTCAACATCATCTTTTTTATATACATATCCTCTAATTGTATCAGGCAAAGAATTTTGAGATGTACTAAACAAACTTTTTAAAAAACCTGCTTTATCAGGATTAAAAACAATAAAAACAACATAATTATTACTTAAATCTTCAATAACAGTTCTGTCTACATAATTATATAACCTCTCTCCCATAGTATACCCTTCAATAGTCGCAGGGGGGGTTCTAATTCGATATTTTTGACCATCTTTAAATTCAATATAAAACTTGCCTAATTTTTGAGCACTAACTGAATTTAATCCAATCGAAGCATCAGCTATAATATGACCATAAATTTTAAATCGTTTTTCATCATCTACACCATAAAAATTCGCTGTGCATGGATGATTAACAGTTTGTTCTGTATAAAGACTTAATGAACCTATTTTACATTGAAATGTTTCTCCTATGATTGGATTAAAAGGTTTGGTTTGAAAACATGAAACATGACAAATTGATATTAATAATACGGTGATCCATTTTAATCTTTCCATTTTATCTGTGCAATAATATGCATGGGTTAAATAATATGGGGCGGCTCGAAGTTCATAACAAAAAACTTCTTGTAATGTTCGTTTATCGAATAAAAAAACTGGTAATGAAATATTTAATACATTTTTTCCTTGAATGAGATTTTGCCCGAATTTTTTTATTAAATATTTTATTCCTTCGGATATTATTTTTTTCTTTTCTTCGTCATGATATATTAAGCCACTTTTTTGGTTAGAATTTTCATAATCGTTTAATATTATTTTTTCATATTCGTAATGATAAAAAAATGGTGTTTTTTCTGGAAGATTTTTTGTAAGTTTTTCTTGTTCTTTTTCAAATGTTGATTTGAATTCTTCGATTTGTAATTTATAATTAAATTCTTCTTCGAAAAAATTATCGTTGTATTTTTTTATAAATTCGGAACATAAATTATTTTCTGGGAATGTTA
>JAEEGL012329858.1_pt1 | contig 10853 bp, 4 predicted proteins | sample 9134231 | NCBI WGS metagenome assembly JAEEGL01 (sample SAMN16246548, study PRJNA631951) | gut metagenome | biome: gut microbiome; feature: rumen; material: fiber-attached | host: Bos | place: Iran: Karaj | collected 2018-10
GATTAGAGAAGTTAAATTATAAATAATTGTAAATTAATTTTAAATTTGAGGTATTTTTGATGATATTTTATTTTGCCATTATTAATTAAATATATTTATTTTTGTTTGTTAATAAAAATAGTTCTTGGAAATATTATTTTTATAAAATGACTTAATATTATTAAATGATGAATATAGTTTTATTTAATTATTATTATTTATATTATTTAATTTATATTTTATTCGTTTTTGACAATAAATTATTTTAATAAAAAATGAATACTTTTATTTCGAAAACTTTAGGAACAATATTATTAATTCTATTTCTAATATTGACAAATTCAGTAAATTCAATGAATAATAATAGTAATTTAAAAAAATCTTTTCTTCAAATTAAAAAACAAGAACCTGCTGTGGTTCCTGAAACTGCTGCAGCACAAACAGAGGCAAAGCAAGAAGAATCAACTACTGATAGTACTGCAACTCCTCAAGCAGCAGCAGATACAAAATCCGAAACTCAAGATACTACAGCAACACAAACAGCATCTCAAACACCCTCACAAACTCCTGCAGAAGAAACAACAGAAACACCATCTCAAAATACAGCTGATACATCAACTCAATCATCTGCAGATAATACTCAACAAACAAGTGTACAAAATACAGAAACAACAAATCAAACACCAACTCAAACTGTTCAAGAAACAAGTGAAAATCCATCACAAACACCAGTACAAACACCTGTTCAAACTCCAACTCCAACTCAAACAACAACTCAAACTCCAGTACAAACTCCAGTACAAACACCAGTTCAAACACCTGTACAAACACCTGTAGAAACACCAGTACAAACACCTGTAGAAACACCAGTACAAACACCTGTAGAAACACCAGTACAAACTCCAGTAGAAACACCAGTACAAACTCCAGTAGAAACACCAGTAGAAGCACCAGTAGAAACACCAGTACAAACACCTGTAGAAACACCAGTAGAAACACCAGTACAAACACCTGTACAAACACCAGTACAAACACCTGTACAAACACCAGTAGAAACACCAGTACAAACACCAGTAGAAACACCTGTAGAAACACCAGTAGAAACATCAGTACAAACTCCAGTTCAAACACCTGTAGAAACACCAGTACAAACACCTGTAGAAACACCAGTACAAACTCCAGTTCAAACACCTGTAGAAACTCCATCACAAACACCTGTACAAACTCCAATAGAAGCACCAGTAGAAAAACCAGTACAAACTCCAACATCAACACCTACTCAAACAACAAATCAAATACCTTTGCAAACTCCAACACAAACTCAAGTAGAAACACCAACTCAAACTGCAATAGAAGCTCCAGTAGAAACATCAACACAAACTCCAGTTGAAACTACAACTCAAACTACAACAGAAAGTCAAGCAGAAACCACAACTGAAACACCAACTCAAATTCCAGAACCAACTAAGAATGAAGCTATAACACAAACTCAAGTTGAAACACCAGTACAAACTCCTTTGCAAAATTCAACTGAAACTCCAACAGAAACTCCAGTTCAAGCTCAAACTACTACACAAAATCCAGTTGAAAATCCAACACAAACTCCAACTCAAAATACTGCACAAACTACTACACAAATTCCATCACAATCAAATAATGAAAATCCTATTGAAAAACCTACACAAACTCCAATTCAAACAGATACACAATCAAATGTACAAACTCCTGTTGAAAATATAGAAAACAAAGAAAGTCAAGTTAGTGAAACTAAAGAAACCCAAACACCAGTTGAAGAAATTCCAAAACAAACAACTAATCAAGAAAGTCAAAAAGAAGTTAATCCAGTGACTCAAAATAATGAAGCATCTACAGAATCACAAGAAGTTCCATTAGAAACTGATAAAAATATTGAAAATCAAAATGAAACACAAACAGCTTCCCAAAAACCTTTAGAAACAACACAAGTATCATCTCAAACTCAAACACAAGCAACAAATCAAACTCAAGCAGAAGTACCATCTCAAACTCAAATACAAGCATCAAATCAAACTCAAACACAAGTACCAACTCAATCTCAAACACAAGCACCAAATCAAACTCAAACACAAGTACCAACTCAAACAAAAGCACAAACTACAACTCAAACTCAAACACCACAAGTAAATGAAACAACAGAAGTAGTCCCTGAAACAACTTCAGTAGCCCAAACACCAGCAAATACACAACAACCTGTAGCTACTCCAACAGTTCAACCTACACAAACACCAGTTCAACAAACACAACCATCAACACCAACTCAAACAGTTAATCAGGAAGTTCCTCAACCATCTGAAACTATAACAACAACTCAAACTGCTCCAACTGAGACTGTTCCACAGAATATTACCCCTATTCAGAATCCAGTTGTAACTCAACCACAAACTGTTCAACCTACTCCAACTACAACTGTTGTTACTGTACCTGTAACTAATGCTCAAACTATCCCAAATGAAGTACCTGTTAATAATACAATTGAGAATCAAGAAGTACCAATTAATGAGGAAGTAGAAGGAATTATTCCTGAAAATGAAATTGCTCCTGCAGAACATATTCCAGAAGAAGATTTGTTTAATAATATTCCTGAAGATAAGACAAATGAAGATGATGATGATAAAAAAGATGAAGATAATGAAAAAGATAAAGAAGATAATGAAGAAAAAGAAGATAAAGAAGAAAAAGGTGAAGAAAAAGAAGATAATGAAAATAATGAAGAAAAAAAAGATAAAGAAGAAAAAGATGAAGAAAAAGAAGATAAAGAAAATAATGAAGAAAAAGAAGATAAAGAAGAAAAAAATGAAGTTGAAGAAAAAGAAGATAGTGAAAATAAAGAAGAAAAAGATAAAGAAGAAGAAAAAGAAGATAAAAAAGAAAAAGATGAAGAAAAAGAAGATAAAGATAATGAGGAAGAAAAAGAAGATAAAGATAATGAGGAAGAAAAAGAAAATAAAGAAAAAGAAGAAAAAGAAGAAAAAGAAGAAAAAGAAGATAATGAAGAAAAAGAAAAAAAAGAATCTCAATCCCAAACTGAAGAAACAATTCCAACTAATCCAACAATAACAACAATTACTCCTCCAATAACAAACCAATCTAATACTACAACAAATGTACCAATAACAAATGAACCAATAGTAAATCAACCAGTACCAAATCAAGAAGTAATAGTAACAAATCCACCAATTGTAGTAACAACTCCAACACTAACAAATCAATCAGTTATAGTTCCAAATCCTCAACCTGAAGTAGCACCACAACCAGTTGAAAATCCACAACCGGTTCCAGTAGTAAATCAAACTGTTACAACAAATGAAAATGTTACACCAGCTAATCCTATAGTTCAAAATCAAGTTGTAAATCAAACAAATACTCAAGTTGTTTTACCAAAACAAGTAGAAAATCAAAATGAAACAAATAATAAAGAATTGAATAAGTCATTACCTGATCATTCTTTCCCAGTTAACACAAAAGAAGGAGAAAAAGAAAAAGAAGAAGAAAAAGGAGAAAAAGTTGAAGGAGAAAAAGAAAAAGAAGAAGAAAAAGGTGAAAAAGTTGAAGAAGAAAAAACAGAAGAAAAAGAAGAAAAAGTTGAAGAAGAAAAAGGAGAAAAAGAGGAAGAAAAAGTTGAAGAAAATAAAAAAGACAAAGAAGAAGAAAAAGTAGAAGAACATAAAAAAGAAAAAGAAGAAGAAAAAGTAGAAGAAAATGAAAAAGAAGTTCCAGAAAATAATATTAATGAAGAAATAAATGAATCCCAAGAAGAAAAGATAGAAGATTTAAAAGAAGAAAAAAATGAGAAATCAGAAGAAGAAAAAGGAAAAGAAGAAGAAAAAGGAAAAGAAGAAGAAGAAGTAATTATACAAGAACAATTACCAGTTCAAGAATTAAAACAAGAAGACAATGAAAAAATAGAAGAAGTTCCAATTCCTGAAGAAGGAATAAAACAAGATGATGAAATAATTGAAGAAGAAAAAAAAAGTAAAAATGAAGAAAAAGGAGAAAATGAAATTGAAGAGCCTGAAGAACTTCAAGAATTAAATGAAGAAAAAAATGAAAAACAAAAAGAAACTGAAGAAAAAAATAATAAAGAAATAGTACCTGAAGAAATAAAAGAAGAAAAAGAACAAAATGAAGAAAATGATACAATTGAAGAATTAAAAGATGAAATAAATGAAAATGAAAAAGATAAAAAAAATGATGAAATTGAAGAAAATTTATCTGAACATGTGAAAAATGAATTAAATGATGAAATAATAGAAGAAATTAAATCTGAAGAATTAAATGAAGAAAAACCTGAAGAGTTAAAAGAAGAAAAAATACCTGAAGAAAAAAAAGAAGAAAAAGAAAAAGTTGAAGAATTGAATGAAGAAAAAGCTGAAGAATCAAAAGAACAAAAACCAGAAGAAGTAAAAGAAGAAAAAGTTGAAGAATTTGAAGAATCAAAAGAACAAAAACCTGAAGAAGTAAAAGAAGAAAAAGTTGAAGAAGTTGAAGAATTATATGAAGAGAAACCTGAAGAATTAAAAGAACAAAAACCAGAAGAAGTAAAAGAAGAAAAAGTTGAAGAAGTTGAAGAATTGAATAAAGAAAAAGCTGAAGAATTAAATGAAGAAGTTAAACAACAAAAACAAGAAGAATTAAATGAAGAAAAAGCAGAAGAATTAAATGAAGAAAAAATTGAAGAAACAAAAGAACAAAAACCAGAAGAAAAAGCAGAGCAAAAAACAGAAGAATTAAAAGAAGAAAAAATAGAAGAAATAAACGAAGAAAAACCTGAAGAAATAAAAGAAGAAATCCCAATAGAACCCCCAGAATCCCAACCTCAAAAACAATCAGAAGAGCAACTCCAAGAAGAATTAACCCAAGAAACAAATGAAGAAACCGCAATACAAAAATTAAAAGAAGCCGAAGAACAACAAGAATACACTCCAGAAGAACAATCCCAAAAACAAATTCCATTCCAAGAACAAGAAGAACAACTCAAAAACTATGACGAAACCCAAACAATTCAAGACACACTCCCAGAAGAATTAACAACCCAAACTTCAGAAGAAGAAGAAGAAGAAAAATCTCATAAAAACCAATATCACAAAAAGCATTCTCAAGAAACAATATCAATACCATCATTAGAATCAATACAAAAAACATTAGACACTCATACAAAAACATTTAAAGAAGCAATATCAATAGCATTAGAAGCATCAACAAATAAATTAAAAGAAACAATAAACGAAATAGCATTTTTAAAAAGTAAACTTCATAATCATAAAAGTGAATGTAATAGAATAACAACATGTAATGAATGTTCATTAAATCCATCATGTGGTTGGTGTCCTTTATCAAATAAATGTGTTGATGGAACTGAATATGGACCAATTGATGAAGGAGAATGTTCAGTATATGAATATGATAAATGTTCACAAGAAAGTGATTGTTCAAGATATCAATCTTGTGATTCTTGTATTAATGATGTTGCTTGTGCTTGGTGTAATGATGATTTAAATGGATTAGGTTGTATTGATCAAATTGATGATAAATGTCCTTTAGAAAAAAGATTCCATTTATGGGATACTTTAAATAATGAATGTCCTGTTAAGAAAAATAAATTTTTAGGAAGAGATGATGATAGGAGAGTTCAAAAAGAATTTGAAATGGCTCCTAAGGAAAAAGAATATATTGAAGAAGAGATTGAAAGGATGAATTTAGTTAAGGAAGATTTGAAAATGAAAAAGGAAAGTTTGGAAAGGATGAAAGAGATTATTGATGAGTAAGGTTTTTTAGTTTTTTTTTAAAGTTTTTCGGATAATTAATATGTTTTTATTTTCGATTTATAAATTAAATAATTGCATTTTATTTTTTTTCTTTTTTTCTTGATTTAAATTATTAATGTATTATCTTTTTTGATTTAAATTTAATAATTTTAAATAAATGAATATTGGAAATGAAAATAATGATAATATGGATTCACCTAAGAAAAAAAAAACAGAAATTAATGAAACTACAGTAAGAGAAATATTAGATATGGAATTTGATGCTTTGGAAGAATGGGTTGAAACAGAATTAGATAAAATTAAAAATAAATGCATTGATGATTTTAATAATTTTAATATAACATTGCCTTCTAATAAAACAATACAAAAAGAAAATTTAAATGTTAATGAGGATGATATTTAAAAGTAATTCAATATTAAATAATCAATAAAATAAGATTTTTATATATTATTATACAATATCATTATTTATCATTTTTATATTAATATTTTATAGTTTTTAATCTTGTTTTAAAAGAAAAAAAATAAATTAAGGGTGAATTGATTTAATAATTAGTAAATTTGATTAAATAGAAAGTTTGAAATAAAAAATAATTATATTATATGTATTTCAATTTCAATTTTTATTTTTTTTATTTTTACCTGAAATACATAATTTATATGCTTTGAAATTTTTCATTATTAATAAATATTTATTTAGGAATCAATTAAAGAATTATTTTTAAAATTTTTTTCTATTGTTATTTGTTGATTTAATAAATTATAGTTTGTTGTCAAATTTTGTGATTTACTTAATAAATTAAAATTAGTTGAATTATTTCTTTTTGAAAATAAATTATATCCACTTATTGTTTCTTCATTTATACTATTATTCATCTTATTATTACTTAGATTAAAGTAATTTATAGTATTTTTTTGAGAAAAAATATTGTCATCTTCTTTTGAAATAGTTAATGAAAAATTGGGATTTCCATAATTTATTGTATTTGAAATTGAAGATTCTCTATTAGTAAATCTTTGAATAGTTTTAAAATTTTTTAAATTTGAATAATCTAAATTTTCTGAATTATGTGATTTTACAATTAATTTTGAATTTTTTTTAAGTAAATTATCCTTTTTTTTATTAATTTTATTTTTTTGTAAATATCTTTTATCTAATTCTAAAAACTTATCTATTGCTTCTTTAAATGATAGTCCTTCATATAAATAATTATTATTATCATTTATTTTATTTATATTATTAATATTTTTATTTTCTTTTTTTGATATTTTATTTGAATTATCATTTTCAACCTCTTTTATAATTTCTTGTAAATCAATTTTAAAAGAATCTGAATCATTTTTAATTATTTTATTAAAATTTGGATTTGAATTTGAATAAATTAAATTCTTTTTGTAATCTGAATTACAAATATTATCAATATTATCATTTTCATTAATTATATCATTTGTTTTTTTTTCAACTATATTATTCATTTTATATTTTTGAAGATAACTAACATTTTTATTATTTTTTTTATAAGGATTATTAATATCTTTTTTTAAAATATTTTTATTATCATTTAAAAAAGCAAATTTATTATTATATTTAGTTAAGTCAATGTTATATTCTTTTTCAATTTTTGGATATTTATTACATGATGATAATTTAATATTTAAAAACCTATTTCCCATTTGATGAATTAAATCATGATTATTTTTCTTTTTTTCATTTTCTAATTTTTCTTTTAAAAGTAATCTTTTATTTGGTATCAAGTTATAATTTATTTCAATATTTTTATTATTTTGATTTTCTTTTTCAAAAATTAAACTAGACTTTTTATTATCTTTTTTTAATTCTTTATTTTTCTCTTTTTTATAAATTTGTTGATTAATTATATATTTATTTTTTGTTTCACTATTTTTTTTTTCATTTATAAAATTTGGATTATTTCTATTATATTCTTTATTTATATATTGTTTTTTTTCTTTTTTAATTATTATAATATGATTATTTTTATTATTTTCTTTTTGAAATATTATATTATGATTATTTTTATTGTTTTCTTTTTCTTTTTCAATTATTATATTTTGGTTATATTTATTGTTTTCTTTTTCTATTTTTTGATTATTGTTGTTTTTTTCTTTTTTAATATTATGATTATTTTTATTTTTATCTTTTACAATTATAATATTTTGGTTTTTTATATTATTTTCATTTTCTTTTAAAGATTTTTTATTTATAAAATTTTTATTTCCTTTTTCAATTATCATATCTTTATTTTTAAATTTTCTATTTTTACTATTACTATTATTTTTATTATTATTTGAATCTTCTCTTAAATTGGATTGGGATATTTTTATTTCTTCATTTTTTTCTTCTTCATTTTTATTGTTAATTGATTTTTCCTTTTTTGGAGATAGATTTTTATATTGTTCAAATGAATTTTCTATATTTTCCTTAATAGAAAAATTTTTATTAATATTATGATTATCTTTAACATTTTTATGACTTGAAATTTTATTTATTTCTTTGTTATTTTTTTCATTAATTAAATTATTCTTTTTAAATGGATTTTTACTTATTTTTGAATCATATTCATTTGATTTACTAATTTTAGGAAGTATATCATTACTTTTTGTTTTAACTTTTTCTATACTTAATTTATCCTTACTACTTTGTGTTCTTTTTATTTTAATATCATCTAATTTATTTCCATTTATTTTCTTTTTTTTATATATTATTTGAGTATTTGTTTTTGGTTTTCTAGATGATAAAATTTTATCAATATCTTCATTAATACTTTCATCTTTACTATAAAAACTTTCTTCTCTAAGAGTTATTTTACTAGTTTCATTTATACTTAAATCATTTCGTTCATCATTTATTTCAATATCTAATCCTTTATCATAATTGATTATTTCATTATATATTTTTTCATCTTCACAATTTAATTTATATATTTTAGATATTTTACCATGAATACTCATATTATTTGAATTTTCTTTTTTTTTTGATGAAGTATTTGATATTATTTCATTTATATTTTCCTTTGGAATATAAATTATTTCTTTTACAATTTTATTATCATTAGAATTTTTAATTTCTTCATTATCAATATCTAAAATTGAAGATGGTCTATTTATTATTTTATTTCCTAAATTTTTATTTTTTTCTTCAATAGATAATAATTCATTTGTATAATTATTAAATTCATTTTGTGAATAGATTAAAAAATCATTCTTCATTTCTTCTGATAAATTTTCTAAATCAAATAAATTATTACACATTAAATTATAATAAATTGCACTATTATTAAATTTATTAAAATTATTATTGTATAAATTAGGTAATATATTTTGTAATAAATGAATAATATTTTCGTTATTCAAATTATTATTTAAATTACTATTAATTATTTCATAAGAGTTTTTATTTTTTTCATTAATAATATTAAGTTTGTTTTTATTGTTTTCTTCTTTTTTATACAAATCATTAATTGATTGAATAATTTTATTATAATTTTCTTCATTTATTTGTTTTGACTCTTCTCCTCCCATTTTTATTGTTTTATACCAATAAATAAAATTAATTTTATAATTTAATATATAATTAATTAATAAATAAACTAAATTAACACTTTTTTTATTTCTTTTTCTTTTCTAAAGAATAAAATTAGTCATAATTAGATAAATAAATACTACTCTAAATCCAATATAAAAAAAGTTGAAAAAAAGGATGATTTAAATTTAAAAATTAATTTTTATTGTATAATAGGTTGAGGGCAATTTAAATTTTCACCTTGACTATTTTTATTATTTTCATTATTTAAATTAATATTATTATTAGAATTATTTAATTTATTATTTTCCAATAGATTTTTTTGTAAATTAACCTGATTAAAATTATTCATAAAATTCTGCATCATATTACTATTAGATAAATTAATTCCAGAATAAGAAAGATTATTAATTTGATTAGTAGTAGATAAATTATTAATAATTTCTTTTTTACTATTTTTATCTTTACCATTATTTTTCCAATTATTTTTGTTATAATAATTTCTCCTACTTGAATCAGAACTTCTTCTACTAGAAAAAGATGATCTACTACTTGAACTACTTCTACTTGAAGAATAACTAGAAGAATAAGAAGAAATACTTCTACTATAACTTCTAGATTGACTTGATCTACTTCTACTTCTTCTTTTTTTTGAATAAGAAGAAGAAGAATAAGATTTAGAATTTGAAGAATATGAAGAATGTGAATATTTTCTTTTATGTTTATAATAACTTGAACTAGATCTTTTATAATTTCTTTTATGATTATAAATATTACTATAACGACTACTTTTTTTTTTTGGACAATCTCTTTCAAAATGACCTAATTCATTACAATTATAACATCTTTTATTTAAATATCTTTTATTCTTTTCTGGACATTCTTTTGCCCAATGACCACTTTTTCCACAATTAAAACATGTATCATCATCATATTTATTTCTGTTATTATATTTATGAGAATATGATGATTCTTCTGAATTATATTTTTCCTTTTTTTTCTCTCCACGATATGCACTTTGTACTACTATTTTATTACCAAATAATTTATTTCCATCCATTTTTGAAATTGCCTCTTTTGCTGATTTTGAATGTTCAAATATTACAAATGCATATCTTGTTTTTATTTCTATATCTTTTATTTGACCAAATTGTTTAAATTCATTTTCTAATTCTTCTTTTCTAATTCTTTTTGGAAGGTGACAAATAAATATTTGACAATTTCCATTTTCTTCAGACATTTATTATTAATATTATTAAATTTAAAGTTATTTATTTTATGATATTAAAAATATATTTATCAATTTTATATATAACAATTTTTTGAAAATATAATTCATTATTTTAAAATAAAATAAATTATATAATGATAATTATTGTTCTAATCAAGGTTTGAATAAAAAAAATTTTATATTATATTTCTCAATTTTTAAGCAATATTTCCAAAAATTTAATAAAAAAATGCATAAAATTTTAATTTTATGTTTTATTAAAATTGATATATATAATCTAAAAAAATCTTTCTTTACA
>JAEEGL012348224.1_pt1 | contig 10853 bp, 4 predicted proteins | sample 9134231 | NCBI WGS metagenome assembly JAEEGL01 (sample SAMN16246548, study PRJNA631951) | gut metagenome | biome: gut microbiome; feature: rumen; material: fiber-attached | host: Bos | place: Iran: Karaj | collected 2018-10
AATTTATATTTCAACATTTCAACTTTTCAACTTTCCAACATTTCAACATTTCAACATTTCAACTTTTCACCATTTCAACATTTCAACATTTCAACATTTCAACTTTTCACCATTTCAACATTTCAACTTTTCAACATTTCAACTTTTCAACATTTCAACATTTCAACATTTCAACATTTCAACTTTTCACCATTTCAACATTTCAACTTTTCAACATTTCAACATTTCAACTTTTCAACTTTCCAAAGTATTTCCCGATGAATGGCAGGCCGCTCAGCGGCAAATCACGTTTTATGATGTATGCCACGAAGAGGGCGATGAGGACGGTGTTCGCTGCCAATTGCGCCCAATTGGGGAGGGACTGCGTCTGCGTCATGACGGCATAGAGCAGGGCCGTGAGGAGCACGTAGAGTGTGATGTCACGCATCGGGTAGTCAATGGGATTCAGGCGTTGGCCCACTATATAACTCAGGATCATGGCGGTGCCATAGCCAGCCACACCACCCCAGGCACAGGCCCAGTAGCCGAAGCGAGGAATGAGCAGCACATTGACGGCAATGAGCACTAAGCATCCCGCCACAGAGAAGATGGCACCATAGATGGTCTTGTCTATCAGCTTGTACCAGAACGAGAGGTTGAAATAGACACCCATCATGATTTCTGCGGCCATCACAATCGGCACCACCGCCAGACCCTCGCGATAATCCGCACCGATAATCCCCTGCAGCAGTGGCATGTAGCCCATCACGCCCAGGAAGGCCAAGAGCGTGAAGATGAGGAAATACTTCATGGCCTGGGCATAATACTCTTTGCTGTCACGGTCTTTGGCTTTCGAGAAGACGATGGGTTCGTAGGCATAGCGGAACGCCTGGGTGATCATCGCCATGATCATTGCAATCTTCACGCAGGCACCGTAGATACCCAGCTGCACGTTGGCCTCGGCCTCATCGGGATAGACAAGCGGGAACAGGATCTTGTCCGCCACCTGGTTCAGGATACCCGCGATGCCCAGAATGAGAAGCGGCCACGAGTAATTGAGCATTCTGCGCAGCAAGCTGGCATCAAACTGCCAGTGAACCCTGAAAATCCCAGGGATGAACAGCAGCGAGATGGAGGTTGTGCAGAGCAGGTTGATGAAGAAGACGTAGAAGACCGACGTCTTGTGCAACACCACGAAATACAGAAGATTGAGCCCAATATTGAAGATAATGAACAACATCTTCAACGAGGCAAACAGCCAACCTTGATGCTTGAATCGCAGATAGCTGAAGGGCAGGGCCTGCAGCGCATCCATGGCCACCACAACGCCCATCATCTGCAGGTATTCGGGATGGTCGGCGTAACCCAGATAGCCCGCAATGGGCGTGATAAACCCGAAGAGCAACAGCAGAAACAGGGCCGTCAACGTCCCTATCATGGCAAAACCCGTGGAGAACACCCTGTCGGGCCAAGAGGTAGCGGCCCCCTCATCGTGTCCTCCACCGGGGGAGAGGCCGGGGCTGTTGGCAAAGCGGAACAGCGACGTTTCCATGCCGAAGGTGAGCACGACAAAAAGGAGGGCGGTATAGGCATAAATGTTGGTGTTCACGCCATAGTCGCCCGACTCCTTGGGCATATAATTGGTGTAGAGCGGCACCAGTAAATAGTTAAGGAAACGTCCCACGATGCTGCTCACGCCGTAAATGGCCGTGTCCTTCATCAGTCCTTTCAGTTTTGACATAGGGGGTTCTGTTTGATTGTTGACGAGTTGAAAATTGAAAATTGAAAATTAACAAGCGGACGAGTTGACAAGTTGACGAGTTGACAGTTGACAGTTGAAAGTTGACGAGTTGACAAGTTCTTGAAGGGTCAAGCGACCAAAGGTCGAGCGGACAAGTTCTTGAAGTGTCAAGCGACCAAGGTCGAGCGGACGAGTTGACGAGCGGACAAGTTAACGTGTTAACGTGTTTTGTTACATGAATCAGAACTCTAACACCAACGCCTCACGTGGGCTGAGAGCGATATCCTGTGAGAGGTCAAAGTTGCGGCCGGTGGGCACGTCGGTGGCTTGTAAACTGGCAGCAGTGCCTTGCAGATCCAGCAGTTCTGCAAAACGTGCCACCTCGAATGTGGCGGGTTGGTCGGTGCCGTTGATGACCGTCATCACCGTGTTGCGGTGCAGGCGCCGGGCTATCACATAGACGCCCTTCCACGGCGTGAACTGCGTCGTGTAGCCGCTGATGATGGTCTCGTTGCCCTTTCTCCAATGCAGCAGCTGACTGAGCCAATGGAACATATCCTGTTCATCAGCTGTGCGCCCCTCGGCCGTGAAGGCATCACGCGCATCGCTAGGGAAGCCACCAGGGAAGTCACAGCGCACGTTGCCGTCGGTCACCGCCTTGGTGCCGTCCATCAGGATCTCTGTGCCGTAATAGATCTGCGGGATGCGGGGCATCGTCAGCAGCAATGCCAGCGCCTGTTTCAGTTTCTGGACGCGATAGGGTCCCTGCGCAGTGCCAAGGAAACGGTCGGTATCATGGTTGTCCACAAAGGCCATGATGTGCGTGGGGTCCTCGTAGAGGAAGTCATATACGAGGCTGTTGTACAAACGATTATATCCTTGCCACCAGCCGTCGGTCTCCTCGTTTTTGGCTTGTGCCAGCTTATCGAAGAAACTGAAATCCATGACCGTCTTGAGGTAGGAGTTTTGTACCTTGAATTTTGGATCGTTGAGGATGCGGGAGTCCTTCTGCCAGGCAGCGGTGTAGCCGGGTTCTGTGACCCACGTCTCGCCTACGACGTTGAAGTTGGGATACTCGCTGTCTAACCGCTTCATCCATTGCGACATGCCCTGTGCATCGGCGTAGGGATAAGTATCCATGCGAATGCCATCGATACCGGCGCTCTCGATCCACCAGATGCTGTTTTGGATGAGATAGGTCATCACGTGCGGATTGCGGTGATTGAGGTCGGGCATTGTAGGCACGAACCATCCATCAACCGTCTCGCGCAAGTCCACTTCGGAGGCGTAGGGATCCAGTACGGGTGTGAGCTTGTAGGACGTCTGCAGGAATTCCTTTGTGGGGTGAATCTCGCCCTTCTCATTACGCCGGTCATTCCCTTGCAGCCATTCCGGCTGGTTCAGCCAGTCCTTGCTGGGCAGGTCGCTGACCCAGGGATGGTCAAAGCCGCAGTGGTTGAAGATCATGTCCATCACCACCTTGAGGCCTCGCTGGTGGGCATCATCAATGAGTTGTCGATACTGCCCGTTGGTACCAAAGCGCGGATCCACACGGTAATAATCGGTGGTGGCGTAGCCGTGATAGGTACTGGCGCCGTTATCGTCGGGCGAGTTGTTTTCCAGAACGGGTGTGAACCAGAGGGCCGTGACACCCAGTTCGTTGAAGTAGTCGAGATGCTGGCGGATTCCCTCCAGGTCTCCGCCGTGTCTGAGACTGGGTTGTGTGCGGTCTTCCACGTAGGCCGTCATGCCCTCCACCTGTGCGGGATGACCCGTCCCCTGTGCAAAACGGTCGGGCATCAACATATACAGCACGTCGGCATTCGTGAAGCCCTGCCGCGCCTCGCCTGCCATTTCGCGCTCCCGCAACGCATACTTGACGATGGTCTTGTCCTCTGTGCCGGGCCGGCAGAAGGCAATGGGCAGTTCGCCCGCGCGCGCATTCCTTAAATTAAGATACAAGAGCAAATAGTTTGGCGAATCCAGTTGCACAACAGAGTCCAGCTGTGCGCCGTCCACATAGACTGCGGCATCACGGATGCCGGGGCCATAGACCATCAGCTGCAGCGAAGGGTCTTTCAGGCCCACATACCAATGAGTGGGGTCGATGCGGCTCACTTCCACGCCGCCGTTGCCTTCCGTGCGGAAGACTTGACCATTCCTGTCGGAATGGCAAGAGTTAAACAGTGAACCCATGCACAGGAGCAGGGTGAGATTTAACTTTTTCATTTTCATTGTTTATTGCGAAGGGTGAATGACCAATTGTACATTATCATTGCGCAAAGTTATGAAAAATACATGATACAAGGTTGCGAAATGGCCTTTTTTTGTCGCTGCGGCACCATTTTTTACCTGAAAACACATTCACGACCCGAGAGAGGGGAAGGATGACCCGCGTTTTTGGCAATTCAACCCAATTTATGGTAAAAAATTTGGAGGCATAAAGATAAAGAGTTATTTTTGCGCCTGAAAAGCCTCAACCATCATCCCTCAATCATCTCATCATGTGGAAAATGTTACTTCGGGGAACACTCCCGCTGCTGACGGCCGCTACGGCTGCTGCACAAACCACTGAGCGCCCCAACATCATCTTCTTCCTGGCCGACGACATGGGTTGGCAAGACACATCGCTGCCGTTCTGGGACCAGGCGACGCCGCTGAACAACCGTTACCACACACCCAATATGGAACGTTTGGCCCGGCAAGGCATGATGTTCACCCGCGCCTACGCCTGTCCCGTGAGTTCACCGTCCCGCAGTTCCCTGCTGTCGGGCATGAACGCTGCCCGCCACGGCGTGACCAACTGGATCGAGAACTACGACCAGAACACCAATGCCGGCGGCAGCAGCGTGACGCTGCCAGAGTGGAGCTGGAACGGTGTGCAGCCTGCAGGCACGGCGACGGCCGAAGACCGCGTGCACGCCACCCTCATCACACCGCTGCCGCAGTTGCTGCGCCGCGCCGGCTACCGCACCATCCACTGCGGCAAGGCCAACTTCGGCGCTGCCGGCACGTCGGGTGCCAACCCGAGGAACCTCGGCTTCGACGTGAACATCGCCGGCACCTTCGTGGGCGGCCCCGGCACCTATCTGGCACAGGACAACTACGGCAGCGCCATTCAGGCCGTAGGCGGACTGGAAGAGTACGCCCAACAGGGTCTGTTCCTGACGGAGGCCCTGACACAGGCGGCCATCAAGCACTTGGACAAGGCCGTGCAGGGCTCCAAACCGTTCTACCTCTATATGTCGCACTACGCCATCCACACGCCCTATGACGCCGACACGCGCTTCACAGCGAACTACACAGGTTACTACGACTCGCTGCTGGGCTCCACGCTATCCACCAGCGAGGTGAACCGCGCCACACTCATCGAGGGCATGGACAAGAGCCTGGGGAACCTCATGGACTGGCTGGAGCAGCACCCCGACGTGGCTGCGAACACGGTGATCCTGTTCATGTCCGACAACGGCGGACAGGGCGTAGCGCCGCGACAGGGCCGCCTGAACCACGACCCGAACTACCCGAGCCGCGGCGGCAAGGGCAGCGGCTATGACGGCGGCGTGCATGAGCCGATGATTGTCCGCTGGCCCGGCGTGGTGGCCGCAGGCACGAAGAACGCCAATCGCGTGATGATCGAGGATTACTTCCCCACCATTCTGGAGCTGGCAGGCGTGAAGGACTATAAAACCGTGCAGACGGTGGACGGCAAAAGTTTTGTGGACGTGCTGCGCGACCCGTCGCTGACGCGGGAGCGCGTGGCCATCTGGCACTACCCCAACCGCTGGGGCGAGTCTCAGGACCGTGCCGAGGGCTACGGTTCCTGGAGCGCCATCATGAAGGGCGACTGGCACCTGCTGTACTTCTGGGAGAACCAGGAGCGCCGGCTCTATAACATCAAGGATGACATCGGTGAGGAACACAATCTGGCACAGGAACTGCCCGAACTGGCGCGTCGGCTGGCGCAGGAACTCACGGACTCGCTGATCTCTTACGGCGCCAAGCGTCCTTCAGTGACGGCCACGGGAGAACCCGTTCCCTGGCCCGTTGACGGCGTGCAGATGGCCAGCGCCGGCGACGCAGTGGACGTGAATCAGATGGGCATAGCGCTGAGCACCACCGATGGCGAGAAACACCTTTATTATGTCTTGGACGCACGGCCCGACGTGGATTATTGGACACTGGGCCGCCACAACGGTTTTCCCGCCATTCAGACCTATGTGGGACTGATGGAGGGCGACGCTGCGCAGCGGCAGCAGTTCTACTTCATGCAGGGTGCCGACGCGCAGCAGCTGCTCATCTACACGGCCGACGGCCAGCCGGTGAGCTACACCGAGGGCGTCACGCGAAGCGGCTACTCGGCCTCGGACCGCGTGACAGCGCGCTATCTGCAATACGGTGTGGCGGCCGAGCCCACTCCGCTGCAGGTCATCATGACCAACTATGCCGACTACTACGGGCTGGTCTGTGACGGCCTGTACCTGAGCAACCGCGGCTCGTCACACGGCGCCGAGAACAACTTAGGCTGGACCGTCATGCCCTACGACGGCAGCCACTACGGCGACCAGGGTTGCCGCTTCAAGTTCGTCAGCATCGATGCCGAACCCGCCGACCCCAACGCCGGTCTGCCACGCGCCACCACAGACAACGACCATCCCATTTGGTACCGCATCCGCAACACGCGCTGCTTTGCCAAGGACAAACCCAGCTACGCCCTGTATCGCGGCACCGACAAGAAACTGGGCTTGACGGAGAAAGCAGAGGAGGCCACGCAGTTCTTCTTCACCGGCACCGCAGACAAGGGCGTGATGACGGCGAAGATACACAACAGCGTCAATGACTGTCTGATGGCCGGCGAAGCACTGTGGAACACCGACGGCTGCGACTGGTACATAAAGACGCACATGAGTGACCAGGGGGGGACCGACGCCACCACGGGCAAGACCTACGAGGGCGTACTCATCTGCAACAAGCCCGACTTCCAGGCCAACCTGTACGTGGGTTCCAGTGACACCTCCATCAAGCTCTACGACTACCAGTGGGACGGCAACATATTCACCTTGGAAGAGGTGGATGTGGCAACGGGCATCGAAGTGAAGGGCACAGCGAGAGCGATGCCTGGCAGTGCCTGCAAGGTGTTGCCAGGCGGTCGCCTCGTCATTGTTCGCGGTGGACAGACGTTCACCGTGACAGGCCTCTGCATCAAACCGACAAAATAACCCATCAATCATGACACACATCATCACAAACAAATGGATGTTTCTGGCTTGGACAGCTTTCCTGCCGGCTGTTCAGCCACAAGTGAATGCGCAGGACTACACGTTGACCTCCAGCGGCATCGTGACCGAAGTGACATTCTACTCGCCCGACATCGTTCGCGTGACGAAATACCAGTCCAAGGACGAGCACGCCAAGACCGACCCCAAGGTGGTGGTGACAATGGCACCGCAAGCCGTGAATCCCACGCTCATCAAGGGCAGCAAAGTGGATACGCTGCTGACCGACAAGGTGCTGGTGACGTGCAACAAGCAGTCGGGACTGCTCTGTTTCTTCAGGCCCGACGGCACCACTCTGATCAAGGAACGCGCTAAGGCAGTGTTCACCCGTCGGACGTCACACACCGTGGACCCGTACAACGTGTCGCAGGGCTTCCGTCTCTCCGCGGGCGAGGCCATCTACGGCTTCGGACAAGTTCAGGACGGCGTGCTGAACCACCGCAACAAGAGCTACAGCCACATGGTGCAGAACAACACATCTGTGTGGATTCCCTTCTTCCATTCCACACGAGGCTATGGGCTTTACTGGGACCTCTATGGCCCCTGTGACTTCACCGACAACTCCACAGGTGCGACCTTCACCAGCGAGGCTGCTCATGCCGTGGACTATTACGTGCTGGTGGGCGACGAAGCCGACGGCGATGCCGTGGTGCGGCGCGTGCGCGAACTGACAGGTGCCGCCACGATGGTTCCGCTGTGGACCTTCGGCTATTTCCAGAGCAAGGAACGCTACCAGAGTGCCACGGAGACACTGGGCGTGCTGCAGAAATACCGCTCACTGCGCGTGCCCATCGACTGCGTGGTGCAGGACTGGCAGTACTGGGGAGGCAACAACCAGTGGAACGCCATGGAGTTCCTGAACCCGGAGTTCAAGACCACCTACCGCAAGATGATCGACGGCATGCACGCCGATGGCGCCCACCTGCTCATCTCCATCTGGGCCAACTTCGGCCGTGACACCAAGCAGTTTGCGCATTTCAAGGAAAAGAACCAGCTGATGAAGATGGGCGACAATATCATGTCCGCCACGTGGCCCAACAATGAGGGTGTGGGCATCTACTGTCCTTATCAGCAATCGGCGCGCGACTACTATTGGCAGTGCCTGAACGAGGGGCTGGTGAGCAAGGGCGTGGATGCCTACTGGGTGGACTCCTCGGAGCCCGACCACTATCAGGGCGGCGAAGACTGGGAGGTCACCAACGACTTCACCGTCCTGCACAAGGACGACGCGGACTGCGCCACGCTGAACCCACATTCCACAGAGACCACCCACACGTGGCGCGCCATGCGCAACGTCTTCCCGCTGATGCACGCCAGCGGTGTTTATGAAGGACATCGCGCTCAAAAGAGCGAACAGACCGAGGCCAAACGCGTGATGATCATGACACGCTCCGGATTCATTGGCATGCAGCGCTACGGCGCCGGCACCTGGAGCGGAGACATCACCGCCTCGTGGGAGACGCTGGCCAGGCAGATACCCGCAGCCCTCAACTACTCGGCCTGCGGCATCCCCAGCTGGAACAGCGACATCGGAGGCTTCTTCAACGGCTTCTTCAGCGGACCCGGACAGGACACCTACAACGAGCTCTACTGCCGTTGGATACAGTTCGGAGCCTTCTGCACCATCATGCGCAGCCACGGCTCCGCCACAGACCGGGCCATCTACCAGTTTGGGAAGGAGGGCGAGACCTACTATGACATCATCAACCGCTATATCAACCTGCGCTATGCCCTCCTGCCCTATATCTACAGCACCGACCGCCAGGTGCATGCCGACGCCTTCTCTTTCATGCGAGCCATGGGCATCGCCTTCCCCGCCGATGCAGCCACGCACGAGGTGAAAGACCAATTCATGTTTGGCAGTGAACTGCTCGTGGCACCTGTCACACAGCCGCAGGCTGAACGCCGTGCCGTATATCTGCCAAAAAACGCAAAGGGCAAATGGACTGACCTGTGGAACGGACAGCTGCATGAGGGCGGGCAGACCGTGCAACGCGATGTCAACATGGCACTCATGCCACTTTACGTACGCCAAGGCACCATCCTGCCGTGGGGACCCAAGGTGCAGTATAGCCAGCAGAGCAACTGGGACAACCTGGAAATCCGCATCTATCCCGGTGCCGACGGCACCTTCACCCTTTATGAAGACGAGCGGGACAACTACAACTATGAGCAGGGCCGCTACACCGAGATCCCGTTCTCGTGGGACGACGCCCGTCAGACGCTCATCATCGGCCAGCGCCGCGGAGCCTTCAGCGGGATGCTGCAGAACCGCTCCTTCCGCATCGTCCTCGTGGACGCGTCCAGGAACCTCGGCTTAGGGATCCGCCAGTCTGAGCGGTTCAGCAAGGTCGTGGCCTATGACGGCTCCGAAATCTCCGTCAAGATAGACAACGACAATTTGGTGGCCGAGGACAACGCAACCGTGAAGAGCATCAAGGCCACACCCGCTACCGTCAAGCTCTATCTGGGACAAAGCCGCACCCTGTCCGTCAAAGCCACCTACACTGACGGCACTTCGCAGTTTGTCACGCTCGATACCGAGTGCCAGAGTTCTGACCCGCAGGTGGCGCGCGTGCGCGACGGCATCATCTATACCGGTGCCAAGGAGGGCAAGACCGACATCCTTGTCACATACACCGACGGTCTGGGCACACAGCACCAGACAACCGTCGCCGTAGAAGCCGCCGTGCCCACGAACCTCTATGAATGGAAAGCCGCCGAGTGGGCGCGCCACCGCGTGGAAGACCGCCTCGGAACTTCCGACATCAGCTACAGCGGCAAGGACAACACCATCACCATCACCAAAAAAGGCGCACAGAACATCGCACTCAAATACGCTGAGAAGAGATACATGCAACCCGGCATGAAATACCTCGTGGCGGTGGCAACCGATGTCTCCAAGACCAATACCGACTCGCAGCTCTGGTACATCAACGGCCGATGGGTCAACATCGTCAATCCCGCTGACGTGCGCACGCTCAAGGACGGGCGCATCATGATCTCTTGGAACATCGACGAGAACCGGGGCTATGAGCTCACGGGCGAAACCATCTTCGGCCTGACCTCCACCCACAGCCAGGGGCGCTCAGTCATTAGCTACGTGGGCTTCACCGCCGACCTGAAAGCGCTGGAGCAGCAATTGAACACCGTGGGTATCTCAGAGTTGCAACCATCATCCCCCAGCCAGCAGTCATCATTCATCAACCATCAATCATACTACCGCCTGGACGGCACACCGCGCCAGCAGCTCTCCCACGGCATCAACATCATCTGTGACAGCGGATACACCGCAAAAGTCTATAAAAGATAGCTCAGCTGTCAACTTGTTTACTTGGCCGCTTGGTCACTTGGCCGATCAAGCTTGCGGCTTTCAGCATATTGCGCAGCGTGCCGCAGAAAAATAGTGAAATTCTTCAAGTGTGAAGCATCGCAAGCGCCGAGCGTGTGTAATTTGTTGTTCTAAGAAAGCACGCATTTGACAGACGAAGTGCTAGGTTTTGTGAGCCGTGTGAGCAGCTTTATTTATAAACTTTGAAGGTACGGATTGTCTCCCCTGTACGCTGGCGGATGATATTTAACCCGTTGGCAGGGTGGGAGAGGCGCAGGCCACTGGGTGAATAGTACTCTGTAACCGGGATTACTGCCTCTTTCTGTAATGGGAGCACTGCATCGGCCTCAGGCTGGTAGTGTCTCACTCCGAGGAAGGCATCCATGACGATGGAGGGATGGCGCGTCAGCGGGTTCCAGGCACCGCAACCAATATCTTCTGTCAGTTCAGGTTCCCAGTAATAAAGGCCAGAAGCTCCGGCAGACATCAGCTTTACCATGAAGTCAGTCAGCCACTGATTGCCCTCTAA
>JAEEGL012514613.1_pt1 | contig 10853 bp, 5 predicted proteins | sample 9134231 | NCBI WGS metagenome assembly JAEEGL01 (sample SAMN16246548, study PRJNA631951) | gut metagenome | biome: gut microbiome; feature: rumen; material: fiber-attached | host: Bos | place: Iran: Karaj | collected 2018-10
ACCCTTGGCTATGCGCTGGCGGCGGCTGGTATTCAGAATCTCGGGATGCGTGCGCTCTTTGGGTGTCATGCTCTGAATGATAGCCTCGATACCCTTGAAGGCGTTGTCGTCGATATCCAGGTCCTTGATCTGCTTGCCGACACCAGGAATCATCGCTGCCAGATCCTTGATGTTACCCATCTTCTTAATCTGCTGAATCTGTCCCATGAAGTCGTCGAAGTCGAACTTGTTCTTACGGATTTTCTTCTCCAGACGCTTGGCCTCCTCCTCGTCGAACTGCTGCTGGGCACGCTCCACGAGTGAGACAACGTCGCCCATGCCGAGGATACGGTCGGCCATACGCTCGGGGTGGAACACGTCGATAGCCTCCATCTTCTCGCCCGTACCAACAAACTTGATGGGCTTAGTGACAACGGTGCGAATACTCAGGGCGGCACCGCCACGGGTGTCACCGTCGAGCTTCGTCAGCACCACACCGTCGAAGTCCAGACGGTCGTTGAATTCCTTGGCTGTGTTCACGGCGTCCTGACCCGTCATCGAGTCGACCACGAACAGCGTCTCGTCGGGATTGATAGCCTTCTTCAGCGTCTCTATCTCGTTCATCATCTCCTCGTCGACGGCCAGACGACCGGCAGTATCGACAATGACAACGTTATAGTTTTCCTGCTTAGCCTTGCGAATGGCGTTTTGGGCTATCTCGACCACGTTCTTGTTACCCTCCTCGGTATAGACATCCACGCCGACGGTCTGACCGACGATCTTCAGCTGTTCAATGGCAGCGGGACGGTAGACGTCGCAGGCCACCAGTAGCGGGTTCTTGTGCTGGCGCGTCTTCAGAAGATTGGCCAACTTACCTGTGAACGTAGTCTTACCGGAACCCTGCAGACCCGACATCAGGATGATGGCCGGACGGCCTTCGAGCTTCAGCTCAGAAGCTTTACCGCCCATCAGCTCGGTCAGCTCATCGTGCACAATCTTCACCATCAGCTGGCTCGGCTTCACGGCTGTGAGCACGTTCATACCCATGGCTTTTTGCTTCACGGTGTCGGTAAACGTCTTGGCTACCTTGTAGTTCACGTCGGCATCGAGCAGCGCACGACGCACGTCCTTCAGGGTCTCAGCAACATTAATCTCGGTGATTTTTCCCTCACCTTTCAGTATCTTGAACGAGCGTTCAAGCCTCTCTGATAAATTCTCAAACATCTATGTTATTTACTATTTGACTATTTACTATTTACCATTTGGGATGCAAAGGTACTAATAAGTGAGCGAATCACCAAAAGAATACCGTTTTTTCTTTGAAGCGGTCATTGTCAAGCGTCTTCAGCTCAAGCAGATATCGCTCAGCACGCTCACGGTCACCCATGCCGCTATAGCCAAGAGCAAGCATATAGAGACAATGGACGCGGTTCATCGTGTCCAACGAGGAATCCCAGATGAGCAGGTCGGGCAGCGAGACGGCAAAGTAGTCCATCGTCTGGTGCTCATAAATGTGCTGTTTACCGTAGTTGATGAGACGGTAGAATCGACCGTTGGCCTCATCGTTGCGTCCCAGCTTTCGGAGAGCCAGTCCCTGATAGTAGATTTTCTCGGGCTTGGCGTCGTTGTAGTACATGGCAGCAACAGGCTCCTGGGGACCTTGCGTAGCCTTCTCCCAGCACTCGCGGGCTTTCTCCTTCTGACCCAATGCGTCGTAGGCCATGCCAAGGAAATAATAGAAATCGTTCTCCTGAGCACCGAAGAGTTTGCCCTCGCCGAGGTGCGGAGGATAGACGAGACACTCCTCCAGCAGTTTTATGGCAGCCTCAATACTCTCCTTGTCCTTTGGATTAGATCCGGGGGCGAGGCTCCTCTTTGCAAGCTCAACCCTGCATATCTGGTACTGTGCCGTCACCTTGCCTTCGCCACCTTCCCAGGGATGGAACTTATGGGCATCGAGCTTTTTCATAGCCTCCTCGTAGCGCCCAAGCTGGTTCAGGAGCGTTATCTCCTCGAGTACAAGGTCGTCGCGACGCTCTATCAGTTCCGGGTATTGCTGCAAGAAGTCAAGACGCTGCTGATGCGGACGCTGCAAGCGCTTGTAGAGCTGATCGAGTTCCATGAGCATACGGGCATCGTTCTCGTCCAGGTGGAAGGCGCGCTCCATGTATTCGATAGCCTGTATTCCCCTCTCTTCGCAGAGGACTGAGGGGAGATTCTTGTTGAATTGCACTAAAGCGAGATTACGCCATACCGTCGGGAATGTGGAGTCGAGCTTTGCCGACAACTCCCAGTTCTCGACAGCCAGATCGTACTGCCGCTTGTCGTAATAGAGACAGCCAAGATAGTAGGGAGCGCGGGCACCGTCGGGATTGATTGTCTTGGCCAACGTCAGCACCAGAACATCCTCCAGACGGTTGGGGAAACAGCAATAGCTGTCCACCTGCTCCGCCTGTTCGAAGGCAGCATTTGCTGCTACGGCATCGCCCAACCCGAGCTGCGCCCATCCTATATAATAATAGGTCAGCGGATGGGGCTCTGTAGCCAGTTGCAGGATGTCGAGACACTCCTGCCACAGTCCAGCCTGCGCATAGTCAAGCGCCAGCTCATGATAATTGTAGACGCTACCGTGCATCATCTCCTGCATCGTCTTCAATACGTCCTCGTCCCGTGACAGCAGATACTGCTCATAGAGGATGCCATAGTTGAAACGGTCGAGCAGCAACGACTCTGCCATCAGCTTTTCCCGCTCATCAACTTTCCCGTCCATCTTCCGAAGGACAGTAGCTTTCAGGGCACGTGCCTTGTGGTTGCAGTTGTTAAAGACAAGACAGCGGTTCAGTTCGTCGAGAGCATCATCGTAGCGGCCCTGGCTGACGCTGATGCAGGCTGCCTCGAAGTAGCCGGCATCGGCCCAAGCCTTGTTCCACGTCGATTTCCAAAAGAGTTCGTAGGCCTCCTGTAGACGGTTCTGGTACTTCAGACAGAGGGCGAGGTTGAAGATAGCCTCACCATCGTAGGGGTTCGGATTCCGTTTCTGCCATATCTTCACGGCCTTACGGAGATAGGCCTCCGCCTTGTCGAAACGGCCACGACGCAGATACCACAGTCCTGTCTGGTTCAGACATCGTACATCGTTCGGGTCGCGACGCAGCGCCTCCTCATAGTAGTCGAGAGCCGACCAGGTAGCGTGACGGTACTGCTCCAGATGGAGACCCGTCAGGTAAAGCTGGTCGTTGGTCTTCGTGTCCTCGGGCGACAAGGCAGCTTCGGCGGCATCGGGGATGGGACGGATGTTGTCGGGCTCGGCCTGCCATAGTAAAAGAGGAGAGAGATTACTTTTATTGATAGTAAATATTAGGTCATCCATCTTGGCGTCCTTGACGTCGACGGTCTGCTCGAACACCTCTTCGGGCGACATTGTCACCGTCTGGTCGTAATAGGTCTCACCCTTTTTACTGCACAACTTCACCCGCACCTCCTGCTTCGACGTAGCCAGCACCTTGATAGTCACCACTCCCCACTCCTTTGGAGAGGGGCTGGGAGTGAGGTTCAGTATAAAGTCCTTGCTCGCCTGCTTCACGATACCCAGCTCACGATACGGCATGAAGTACTGCACGAACTGCTTTTCCTCGTATGGCATGAGCCACGTGAAGTCGGGCTGGTTCTCGGTATAAATGCCCGCCATCAGTTCGATGTAAGGACGGAAGGGAGAATCTGTCAGATTCCTATCCCACGCCCGTCCGAAGTCGCCGTTGCCCCAGGTCCATTGCTTCTTGCCTGGCGAGTAATGATGGCTGGCCACATGGAGCATACCGCCGTGGCTGTCGTTCTCGTAGCCGCCCTCAAAGTCGTACTTTGAGTTCACGGCCATATACGACGTCGGTACGGGGATGTTCCGGTAGTTCGAGATATCGACACCGGCCGAGTAGTCCATCTTGTAATAGGTGCCTGTAGCGATGGGGAAGCTGGATACTGCGCGCTTGCCATGATCGAAGACTGCATTCACGTCGGGCGGGAAGACGCTCTGGTATTGGTCGTTCACCTCGACAGCGGGATTGGCCCACCAGAGGAACGTCTGCGGCAGCGGTGTACGGTTGCTGACGCGTCCCTGAATCTCAAGATAGGCACAGCCGGGACGCAGCGTAAAACCGGCAGCCCCTTTCTGGTGGAACATCCGCTCCATCTCGTTCACCCATACGGTCACGCTCCCGTCCTCATTGTCCACAATCAGCGAGTCCACCGGCGAGTAGGTCGACGGCCGGTGATGCTGCGGCCAGTTGAACTCAATGCCACCGCTGATCCACGGTCCGGCGAGTCCCACCAACGCAGGCTTGACCACGTGGTTGTAATACACGAAATGGCGCTGCTTGATTTTGTCATACGCCATCTGGATACGGCCACCCAACTCGGGCATCACCATCACCTTGATATATTCGTTCTCCAGCCACACCACATTCCACTCATGCGGCGTAGGCTCATCGGCTATCGACTCGATGACGGGGTATGGGTACACCACCCCACTCGACCCTTGATAGACGCGTTTCTCCAAGAACATCGGGTTCTTCTCCGCCTTCCCAATCTCATAGGTCGGGATGGTCACAATCTCTCTCCATGCTTTAACCATTTTTTCTTATTTCGTTTTAGTAGTAGTTTCTTTGCTTCTTCTCTTCTCGTAGCGGTTAATCTTCTTCAGACAATAGCGGCGGAAGTCGGTCCAGCGATAGTAAGGGGCGCAATCGCTGGGGATGGGCAACGTGGCCTCCTGCTCGTTCAACAGCACCTTGAAGAGCACATCCTTGTCCTTGGGATTGCTGCGATAGAAGATGAACTGTATATTAGCACCCATGGGGAACACGCTGGAGCACCACCAGCCACGTCGCTCAATCTCATCGAGATTGGAGGTCTGCAGGTCGTAGCCGTTAAGACCAATCAGGCAGACCAGCGGCAGCAGAACAGTGTCGTGGCCAAAACGCAGCTGGGCACCGGGACGTTTCAGACGTATGCAACTGTCGGCATCGGCAATAATCTGCCGCAAAAGGTGGCGCTGGCTGTACGGGTAGTCGCCGCCATTGAGCGGACAGAAACCGTACTGGAGGTACCACAGGGCATTGTCGACCTGCCACATGCGATAGAGGTCGTCGGTGGTGAAGAGGCTGGTCATATAGGCCTTTATGTCGGGATAGGTGTTCTTCTGAAAGAGTCCCATCTTCATCAGATAGTAGTTGAAGAACGACTCATCGACCAGTTCCTTGATGATGTCTGGATTCTTGAAGAGCAGTTCCATTAGACGACTATTACCCATACGGCTGGCAGTATATGCATCGTAGGCTTTCTGCGCCTCTGGTGTCAGCTTGCTCTTTCGGAGTAACGGGTCTTGGTGATTCATGTACCATTGTGTGCTCTTTGATGCATCCATTGTAATGACAAGGCGAGGATTACGCTGCGCCAGTTCCATCATGGCCGATTCCATTGACATGATGCAACGCGGCACGGTGGTACTACGGGCAGAGACACAGACGGAGTCGGCAAAGACCTCAGGGAAACGGGTTATCATACGCTCCGCTATCTGGCGGTGCTGCCTCTTTCCGAGTGCAGTCAAGTCGCCCCACCGGTCCTCAGAGTCTTCCAATATGAGATTCATCTCTCTGAAAACCTGCTTTCCAGTAACCGTCAGCTCGTTCACATTGTTAGCCTGAACCATCATCCTGTAGGGAATATCGTAGCCTGAGCGCCTGTTGATATAGCGCGAGCCATGTCGCCCGTAGTGGGAGATATAGAAAGGACGTTTGCCTGCCGGCGCCGGCGTTGACGGAAAGGTGACACTATCGGGATAAATGTCGTAATTGCACGAAGCATAGACAGGTTTCTTCTTGATGATATCATAGACGGGCTGGGCATCAGCCGTCGCAGTCAACAAACAGAATAATACAAACAATAACTTACGCATAATCTTCTCCTTTTGCTATTCATCATTTCTCTCTCTGGCGTATGCATAGAGCTTTCGCAGATAATAACGCTTCATATCCTGCCAATGGTAATAGGGAGCGCAGTCAGTCTTAATGGGCAGACGTGCCTCGCGTCCGTTCAGGAGAACACGTACCAAGGGGTCCGGATCGTTCCTGTCAGTACGATAGTGAATCATAACAATGCTGCCACCCAGAGGGGAAATACGGTAGTCGGCCCAGCCATATGCCTCAAGTGAGTCAAGACAGTCTGTCTGCACACCGTAGCCATCGAGTTCAAGCAGACAGACGAGCGACATCATCACATTCTCATGCGTGTAGCGTAGATGGACCACGGGGTAGTCGAGCATCATGATACTGTCGCCCATATGAATCAGGTTCCACAGCGGCTGGCGCTGGGTATAAGGCTGATGACCGCCATTCAGCGTGTAGCCCCCATAGCGTATATAAGCCCAGGCATTGCGACACATCCAGTGACGGTGTATCTCCTCAGGCAAGAAGATGTCGTAGAGATTGAAGAGCTGGGACTTGTCAGCGGATATCGCGTATTGCGTGCTACCGGCCAGACCGAAGAGCTGACGACTCAAGGCAGCCGCATCGATACCAGCAGCGTAATCTTCATCATTGAAGAGCACGGACATCAGCCTCTTTCCATCGGGAGCCCAGCGGGCGGAAAAATCAGCGTAACGAGCCATTGCCAGCGAGTCATTGCGCTGAGCCTCCAGCTTCTTGTCCTCCGGATTCATCCACGGGTTGGAACGATGCGAGGCATTGATATACATACGCATTGGCTGATGGGCACGCGACATCTGTAACGTGGCTTCGCCTAACGTCAGCAGACAATGGTTCTCAACGATAGAGCGGCCGTCCACATAACAGTTGTCCGTAAACACTTGTGGCAACCGCTGTGTAAGTTGTCGGGCCAACTCCCTGGCCTGCCATTTGCCGGCCTCAGTCAGCTCGCCGGTCTTCTCGCGGGCTTCAGTCCTCAGCTGAGTCACCCTATGGAAAACATCGCGGCCAAGTGCCGTCAGCTTACCCAGACTATCGGCCATCGCAAGCGTCTTATACGGGTCATCGTAATATTCGGTCCGTTTCAGGTAGAAAGCAGAGGGACAGCTAAAATGATTAACGTAGAAAGGGGTCTTGCCAGCCGGCGGCGGTGTGTCGTGCGGCGACTCCGACACTGGCAAGGCATAATGCATCCCTGCCGCACGGCGCACATCGGCACGTAGCTCCTCGCTGACCGTCTGCGCCGTAACACCCATAGCACCACAAAGGCTTATAGCGGTTATCACCAAAAACTTCATCTTGTTCAATTCTCAATTTTTTATTCTTAAAAGAACTTCAATTCTTTAATTCTTCAATTCTTTAATTCTTCAATTCTTTAATTCTTCAATTCTTTAATTCTTCAATTCTTTAATTCTTCAATTCTTCAATTTTTCCATCCTTCATTAGACCGCTGGCCAGTTCCTGTTCCAGCATTTCCAGACTCTTGCCCTTTGTCTCAGGACAACGGCGGTAGAGGAAGACGAAGGCACAGAGGCAGATGACGGAGTATATCCAGAACGTACCGCTACTGCCTAAGGCGGCGTTCATCGACGGGAACGAGAAGGTCAGCGTACAGCAGCCCACCCACAGGGCGAAGGTACACGTGGCCATTGCCACACCGCGGATGTGATGCGGGAATATCTCAGCCAGTAGCGTCCACGTCACAGGTCCCAGCGTCATGGCATAGACCGAGATGGCCGTCACAACGAGCACCACCATCATCACGCCCTTCACCTCCAGGAAGTAGCAGGTGCCCAGCGTCAGGTAGATCAGTCCAAGACCGCCGGCGCCGATGAGCATCAGGGTACGGCGTCCCCACTTCTCTATCGTGTAGAGCGCAACAAAGGTAAAGACAACGTTGGCAATACCCGTGATGACGATATTGATGAACATCCCGTCGACATCGAAGCCTGCACCCACGAAAATCTCCTGTGCATAGTTGAAGATGACGTTCGTGCCACACCACTGCTGGAACACGGCGATGACAAGTCCCAGCACGAGGACCTTTTTATAGGGAGAATTGAAAAATTCTTGCGTCCCTCCGGTAGCAAGCGAGCAAAGCTCGAGCGGAAGAATTGAAGGATTGAAGTCTTTTTCGTCAGATGAGCAAGACTTCAATTTTTCATTCCTCAACTTCAATTTTTCAATTCTTCCATTCTTCAATTTTAAGTACACCGGACTTTCCGGGATGAAGAAACTCATCATTAGGAACAGGGCAGCAGGCACCGTCTCGGCCCAGAACATCCAACGCCAGCCCCAGATCACGTTCCAAGCCTGCGCCTCAGCCACTGAGGTATCGCGGGCCAGCAACATATTCACCACCTGCGCCGCGAGGATGCCCAGCACGATAGTCATCTGGTTCAGACTCACCATGCGTCCACGAATGGCCGTCGGACTGACCTCTGCGATATACATCGGCGACAAGGCCGACGCCACGCCGATGCCGACGCCGCCCACAAAGCGGGCTATGTTAAACATGGTGAAGTCGTTGAACAGTCCCGTCCCCACGGCCGATACCGTGAAGAGCACGGCGGCTGTCGTCAAGAGGGGCTTGCGGCCATAACGATCGGCAGCGGCACCAGCCACCATAGCGCCGACGAGACAGCCAACCAGTGCCGTCGACATCGCCACGCCCTGCAATACGGGCGACTCGCTGATATCGAAGAACAACTCATAGAACGGTTTGGCACCGCCAATCACCACCCAGTCGTAGCCAAAGAGCAGACCGCCCATGGCCGACACCAGGCAGATGAAATAGATGTATCCTTTACTGTTTTCTTGCATATCTTCAAAAACTTCAATTCTTCAATTCTTCAATCCTTCAATTTTTCAATTCTTCAATTCTTCAATTTTTCAATTCTTCAATTCTTCAATTCTTCAATTCTTCAAACGATTTCGTCCATGCAGACATCGTGCTCGTCGCTGGGCACCTCGGCCACGCGCTGGAAAGGGAAACAGACGCCAATCAAGCGAGGGGCGAGGGGCAAAGGGCAATGGGCAAGGTGTTCCGCCAGGAAACGGTCGTAGTAGCCCTTGCCGCGTCCCAGCCGATGACCAGCCGCGTCGAAAGCCATGCCTGGCACCAGCGCCACATCAATCGCCTCGTAGTCGGTAAACAGCTCTCCGACAGGCTCCATGATGTGGAAGGCGCCCTCGCGGAGATCGTCCCGCGACGTGTAGCGGCGCAGCTCCATCGTCTCGTCGTCAAGCACCTTCGGCAGGACCACCGTCCTACCCTGCTCTACCAGCCGGTCTATCAACGGGCGGATGTCCACCTCGTCCTTCAGCGGCCAGTAGGCCATCACTGTCCGTACATTTCGCGATTCCATCAGTCCGTGCAACTTCTCTACAACGGCCTCAGACATCCCTGCCAACTGCTCCTGATGCTGCTTCTTCGCCTCGCGCATCTGCTGGCGCAGCACCTCCTTCCAGTCCCCACCTTCCACAATCCGCTTTGCCGAGAACTCGCAACCGCAGTACTGCTGGTTGTAGAAGCCATACTCGCGCAGCAACTCGTTCCGCCGCTCCTGCAAGCCGCCCTTCCGCCAGTTCTGAGCCCAAAAACTGCACAAAGGGGTCGGTTCCGCTGTGCACTTACTATTGACGATTTGCTCAGCGCGTCGTCCGGCGCGTTCTATCTGCTCCAGACTTTTCCACCGGCTCGAGGCCAGCGTCGTCGCAAAATACTTAATGCCTAACTCCTGCGCCTTGCGGGCAGTAGCCGTCAGCCGTAGCGTAAAACACGCCTCGCAGCGCCGTCCCCGTTCCGGCTCCGAGGCCACGTCATACCTCGTACTCTCCTCGCACTTCAATTCTCGCACCTCGTACTTCGTACCTCGTACCTCGAGCCCACGAACAAAGCAGAGCCACTCCTCATGCACATAGTCGCCGTCAATCCAGCGAATGCCGAGGCTCTCGGCGTGCCGTTTGCTCTCCCGCTTACGAATCTCGTACTCCTCGCGTGGCCAGATGTTGGGATTATAATAGAATATGGTAGGGCGCACCCCATTCGCCACGAGCCACTCAACGATGGCCGACGAGCAGGGCGCACAACAAGCATGGAGGAGAACCTCCGTACATCCGTCAGGAATCACAATGGACGGTTGTTTCACGCTTGCAAATTTACAAACTTATTTTGAAACCACCAAATTTTTATTGATAGACATACACCTTGGCACGTCCCTTCAAATCCTTACAAGTCATTCACACCAAACACGTCTCCACATGCCATAGGTACGTCATCGAACATAATCTTCAATCGCCGCATCTTCCTTTATTATACATGAGGATTGCTGGCGCAAAGATAAGCATTATTTCTCGAACAACGAGAACGCTACATAGTGATTAACAAAAAATAACCCGCACCGGCCACACCCGCCACACCAAGATTTGGGGGCAAGGGGCATGGGGCAAGAGATTACCTCTTCCGCTCCTTTGTCTCCTCTGCTTTCTACGCTATTTTCTATTCTCTTGCTCCCTGCCCCTTGCCCCTTGCCCCCTCGATTTTTGTATAAATATACGTTTCTGGCCAGAATAGTGCCACTTTTCACTCGTAAAGCGCCACTGTAGCGACGTAAAGCGCCACTCTCTGTAGTATAGAGTGGCCCTTTAGAATTGTAGAGTGGCCCTTTAGAAATGTCCCAGGCCGTGGGACAAATTTTTCTGCCATTTTCGCCCCGTTTTTCGCCCTAAATTGTATGTTTATACATGACATGAGTATTTATTCACCGCCACAGGTACGAGGTATGAAATAATTTTCAATCTTCAATCTTGATGCTTCGCATCGAAGTCGCTCACGCTCGGCATAGCTCAAGCAAGCTTGGCTCTGCTCTCGCTTAATCGCGACTTTCAATCTTC
>JAEEGL013132403.1_pt1 | contig 10853 bp, 5 predicted proteins | sample 9134231 | NCBI WGS metagenome assembly JAEEGL01 (sample SAMN16246548, study PRJNA631951) | gut metagenome | biome: gut microbiome; feature: rumen; material: fiber-attached | host: Bos | place: Iran: Karaj | collected 2018-10
ATGGAAAGTTACGGCGAACTGCTTCAGAAAACCCGTGAGGCTAAACAGATTGACCTTGACCGCGCTAGCCGCGAAATCTCTATAGAAAAAAGATATCTTGCTGGTCTTGAAGCCGAAGATAATGCAGTGTTCCCTGGCGAAGCCTATATGACAGGCTTCCTTAAGAATTATGCTGATTATCTTGAACTGGATTCTGATTTTCTCTTAAAGCTTTACCGCAATAAACAGATTCAGGAAGCTCCTCTTCCACAGGGGCTTTATGAACGTCAGAAACCTAAATATCTTTTGCCTGCAATTATAATCCCTTCTGTTCTTCTGGTAGCAGTTGTTGCTGTTGTTTTGACTTTGTTAATCATCAAAAATAAAAATAAAACAGAAGATGGTGTCGTAGTTTCAAGCGCAATGAAAAACCGTCAGTATGAACTTACTGATAAAAAGTTTACCCAGCGTGTTTATAAGGGTGACCAGCTTTTTATTCCTACAGAAAATGATGGAAAAATCATTCTTACTGTACGCGATACACTTTCCGCTTTTGGAATCGATACTCCATCCGGAGTTTACTATATTGAACTTGCAGAAGAATCAGAACTTGATATCAACGGCGATAATGCTTCTGATATGATTGTTTATGTTTCTGATATTTCTTCTACAGATGAAAGTCGTGGAGCAGAGGTAAGTATTCTTCTGCGTCATGGAATGGCAGTTGAAGCGACAACTGTTGCCTCAGAAGAAATTCCATTTGCATCTGAAGTTAAATCAAATCATCCATACAAAGTTATTCATGAAGATAACCGTGCTTATCCGTTTACAATTAACGCAAGCTTCCGTGGCCCTTGTCTGTTCCGTGACCGTGTAGATAATTCACAGGCTGTTGAATCTTACTTTGCCCGCGGCGACTTGTTTACTGCAACACCACGTAATGGTATTCGCCTCTGGATGTCTAACTTCAATACTGTAAAGATTACAATTATCGCAGATTCTAAGTCTTTCGATCTTGATATTGGTACAGCAGGTCAGATTTTCGTAGAAGATATCAAGTGGATAAAAGATACCGACGGTAAGTACAAACTCGTCGTAATCGAATTGGACTAATATGAAATTTTTTATTGACCAGCACGGTTGTGCCAAAAATCAGACAGATGGGGAACTCATAGCGGGTTTTTTGATGGAACGCGGTTACGAGTTTACCCTTAATGCAAGTGAAGCCGATTTTATTCTTGTTAATTCCTGCGGCTTTATTGAATCAGCAAAAAAAGAATCTATCGACGCAATTTATGATATCAAAAAAGCATATCCAGAGGCAAAGCTTGTACTCACAGGCTGCCTTGCTGAGCGCTATGCTAATCAGCTTATAGAACAGATGCCTGAACTCGATGGAGTTTTTGGTAACGGAAATCTTTCTAAAATAGCTGATTTTATGGATGGTATTAAAAAAGAGCGCGGCGCCGAAACCTTTGAGCAAAAAGGCGTATGCGGCGGGGCGCGCCCAGTTCTCTTCAATTTCCCGGGCAGTGCCTTCGTCAAAATCACAGAGGGCTGTTCTAATCACTGTTCCTTCTGTGCAATCCCTCTTATTCGTGGTGAGCTTCGTAGCCGTGCTGAAAGTGAAATTCTTACTGAAATCGAACAGCTGGTAAAAGACGGTGTATATGAAATCAATCTGATTGGCCAGGACCTTGCAGCATACGGTACAGATACTGCAACTTCTCTTGCAAGCCTGCTCAGAAAAATCACAGCAATGGCTGGTGACTTTATTGTAAGACCTCTTTACATCCATCCGGACCACTTTACCGACGATATTATTCAGGCAATCAAAGAAGGTGAGGGTCGCCTGCTTCCATATTTTGATATTCCATTCCAGAGCGGTGATGATAAAATAATCCTTGCTATGAACCGTACCGGCTCGTTTACAGAGTACACTGCGCTTGTAAAAAAAATCCGCAGTTCACTTCCAGGAGCTGTGCTTCGTACAACCTTCCTTACAGGCTTCCCTGGCGAAACAGACGAAGCCGCCGAAAATACAGCACACTTTCTCAGCGAAATTCAGCCTGACTGGTCTGGCTGCTTCCCATACAGCCGCGAGGAGGATACTCCAGCTTACAGTATGAAAGGCCGTGTTCCTGCAAAAACTGCAAAAGCCCGTGCTGCCCATCTTGAAGAGCTTCAGACTGCCATTACAGCTGAGCACTTAAATTCTTATGTAGGTAAGGAACTTAATGTTCTTGTCGAAGAAATTATTGATGCGGATGAAGAAGGACTTGCTATCGGCCGTGCCTGGTTCCAGGCTCCAGAGGTAGATGGTTCCGTAGTTATCCGCTATGATCTGGATGATTCAGACGCTGTTTCAAATATAGTTCCGGGTTCAGTTGTTACCGTAAAAGTGCTTGCCAGCACAGGCGTTGACCTGGATGCCCGATTTACGAAAATTTATCGAAAAATCAACGAAAAAAACGAGCGAAAATTCATTTATTAGTGTATAATAGTTAAATCGGACTTAACAAATGAAGGTTATTGCAGTTTTAATACCGACATTCAATATTGAATATAGCCTCGATATTTTGAGTGGCATATCAGATTATTTTCGCGGAAAAGAAGTAAAAGTCGTAGTAATTCAGACTAGAATCCCAGGTGTAAATACAGGTGCTTTCGATTATCAGTATTGCACTGGTTTTGAATATGCTAAATCAAAAGAATTCGATGCAATTATCTGTGTAAGTGGTGTTTATGCATCGCAAATGTCGGAAAGTCGTTTACGCGAAATGCTTCAGGCCTTTGAACCTCGTCCTGTTATTTCTATTGCACTCGATCCACAGACAAAACATAGTCACATTATTAAGGCAGACTGCAGTAAAAGCTATAAAGAAATAATAAACCATCTTAAGAAAGAGCATAATTGCAGTAAAATTGCTTTTTTCTCAGCTAATCAGACAAAATCAAAAGAAGCTTTAGAGCGTTATGATGCTTTTACTTCTGCGCTAGATTCCTGTCATCTTCCTTTCTATCCGGAAATGGTATACGACGGAAACTTTACAGACTTTAAGGCACACGATGAAATAGTTACCCGTTTCAAATCAAAGAGTGATATTCCGTTTGATGCAGTTGTTTGCGCAAATGATATGATGGCTTCTGGTTGTATCCGCGGTCTCGAAGAAATTGGAGTTCGTGTTCCGGATGATGTAAAGGTAATAGGTTTTGATGATGCTATAGTTGCAAGCATGATGACACCAAAGCTTTCTACAATCAATCAGGATATTTATAGCCAGGGCTACGAAGCTGCCGAAATTGCAGATAGAATTCTTGATGGTGAAGCAGTTAAGCATGAAATATTAAATCCGCTTCTTACAAAATTCCGTCAGTCTTGCGGCTGTATATCTAAAGATCATTCTCTTCCGGTTTATAAAACTGTTGACGGGGAACTCCATTCTGATACATCAGGAAAGAATGATGGTGCAATGCAGTTTGTTACTGCTCTTAATGAAAAAAATACAGTAGTTACACTTTTGGATACCGTACGTGGTTTTAATACCCTCAAGCAGATGTTCTTTAATCTTAAGTACATTGTTCAGGAATGTGCAATGAGCGGACTTGCCATTCATTTCTTTAAGGATGTACAGATTATCGATAATGAACAGGAATTCTGCCTGCCGGATGCTGTAGATCTTCATATGTTCTATACAGAAGTAAAAAATACCGAAATCTTCAGACCGGGAGTTACCTTTAATCCTCATGAGAAAATCTTTGCAGCCCGTTCGATGGATGATATAAGCGGAATTTTCCTTCTTAATCCAATTTTTATGGGTGAAGCAAATTACGGTTACATGATGTGCCGTATTAATGAAAATAAATTTGCAGATTATAACGTATATCTTAAAATCATTATGAATGCGGTTGCGCAGGCTTATGAATATACAACCAAGATTCAGGAAGGAAGAAATCTTGAACGTGAAAATACTGACCTTGCCCTGCAGTCGCGCATGGATGAGCTTACAGGTATCTTGAATCGCCGTGGATTTATTGAAAAAGGTCAGGCTGCTCTCGATATCCTTCAGGAAACAGACACTTCAGGCGTTATCTTTTTTGCAGATATGGATGGCCTCAAAAAAATCAACGATACCTACGGACACGACATGGGCGATAAAGCTCTTATGCTTCAGGCCCGCGTCTTAAAAGATATTTTCCGTTCTTCTGATGTTGTTGGTCGTCTTAGTGGTGATGAGTTTGGTATTGTAGCACTTGGAATGAAAATGAATTATGTGGAAAATACAAGGCTTAAAATTGATATGCTTTGTAAAAAAGTTTCCATAGAAAATCAGCTTCCGTTTACTTTGTCTATAAGTCTTGGTGCTGTAGATTTGCAGAAATCCAGCGTGCTCAAACAGCTTTTAAAAGAAGCAGATAAAGAACTCTACAAAGAAAAAAGTAAAAAACATGCCAGAAAATAATTATCTCGATAAACTCAATGAAGAACAGCGTGCTGCCGTTGTGCATGAAGGTTCACCGCTATTAATTCTTGCGGGCGCTGGTTCTGGAAAAACCCGTGTTATTACTACTAAAATTGCGTATTTAATTTCTCATAAAAATGTAGATCCTTGGAATATTCTAGCTGTTACGTTTACTAAAAAAGCTGCAAATGAGATGTCTGAAAGAACGAAGGCTTTGGAACCTCAAAAAGAAACTGACAAAGTAATGATTAGGACATTTCATTCTTTGGGGGCTTGGTTATTACGAAGATATCCTGAATATGCAGGTTTAGCTCCTTCTTTTACAGTTTATGATGATGATGATATGGTAACATTAATAAAGCAAATTGAACCATCTCTTGATAAAAAAGAATGTCGTACAGTTGCTAGACAAATATCTTTAGCTAAAGATTATGACTTAAAACCAGAGGATGATTTATCAATAATAGGTAGTGAGTTTGACTTAAATGATTTATATCTGAAGTATCAGCAAAGATTATTAGCAACAGGAAATGCAGATTTTGGTGATTTAATATTACTTTCTAATAGATTAATTGAAACTTATCCAGAAATAGAAAACTATGTTCATAGCCGTTTTAAGTATATTATGGTGGATGAGTATCAGGATACAAATAGACCGCAATACAAATTACTGCAAAATCTATCAGGAATTAAAAAAGGAAATGATTGTTATATTTGTGTAGTAGGTGATGATGATCAGTCTATTTATAAATTCCGTGGTGCTGAAGTAGAATATATTTTATCATTCCCAGAAGTGTTTCCAGGAGCTCAAATAATTAAGCTTGAGAGAAATTATCGTTCTAAAAACGGTATTTTGAATGTGGCCAATCTTGTTGTAAAAAAGAATCATCATGGAAATCTTGAAAAAAAATTAATTGCAGATCGTGGCGAGGGAAGTAAGCCTGTTCTTGCCTTTTTACCAGATCAGAATGCTGAAGCAACTTTTACTGCAGATCTTATAAAAAAAGCTCTTGAAGTTGGGGCCAAGTATTCTGATTGGGCAGTGCTTTACCGAACAAATGCTCAGTCTCTCGGTTTTGAAAAAGAGTTTTTGCACAGAAAGATTCCATATGTAGTTGTAGGTTCCCTTAAATTCTATGAACGCGAAGAAATTAAAGATGCACTTGCATATCTTTCTTTTGTTGCAAATCATAAAGATGAAATCTCCTTTCGTCGCATAATAAACAAACCTCCACGAGGAATAGGTGAAAAAACTCAGAATAAATTGAAGGAAAATGCGTGTACGGTCAATGCCGAAGGGGGGCAAGTATATTCTGACCTTCTTGAAAATCTAAGATCTCATAAAGATGGACTTTCCAAAAAGACTAGTGAAGGTGTGAATAATTTTATAAAACTTTTCGATACCCTTGCCGGTTGTTTTGATGAAGACAAAGCCCTTTCTGATTTTGTAGAACGGATAATCCACGATTCTGCACTGGATGAATATCATAAGGCTGGAGATGAGATTGAAGGTACAACCCGAGTACAGAACCTTCAGGAGCTTGTAAACACTGCCGTGCCGTACAAGTGTACAATGGATGGGCTTTTGCAGTTTCTTGATGCAATCAATCTTGACCGTACACTCGATGCAGAAAATCAGGCTGTTGGAGATGATGCTGTAACCTTGATTACTCTTCACAATACCAAAGGTCTTGAATATAACCGCGTAATCATCACCGGACTTGAAGAAGGTGTATTCCCTCGTATGGATAAAACCGGTGCTGAACTCGAAGAAGAGCGCCGCCTTTTTTACGTTGGAATTACCCGAGCACGCGATGAACTTTATGTTACTTCAACAGCAAAACGCTGCCTCTACGGCCGCTGGGATTTTATGCGTCCAAGTCCATTCATAAAAGAAGCAGCAGAAGCATTTACAGTAATTGGACAGGCTCCTTTCGGTTTTTCAACCCGTAAAACTTCACCATACGGTCAGTTTGGTCGTGATGCATCTGCTTTTGGAAGCGGTTCTTCAGCTTCTGCAGAAGACGAAGGTCTTGCTTCAAAGTGGAAAAAAGGAACTCATGTTTATCACGATGACTATGGAGAAGGGGCTGTAGTTGCAGCTTACAGTAATTCCGGCGAGTATGTAATTGAAGTTCAGTTTTCCACAGGTACAAAAAAGAAATTTCTTCCGAAATACCAGTCAAAGTCTCTCGAAATTATAAAATCAGATTTTTAATGACAAACACAAATTTATGACTTATAATTACCTTAGCCCAAAATGTTAAAGTTAAAAATAAGTTAAAAATATATTTATACGGTATATACAAATGCGGATAGGGCTTTTAATTGATTATGTAATTTCAGAATACGCCGAGCGGATTATCAGGGGTGTGTCACTAGCATGCCAGGAAAAATCTGCTGAGTTAGTTGTATTCTCAATCGGAAGACTCCAGGATTTAAGCGGAGCTTTTGATTATCAGAATGTAGCAGTTTCATCTTTTGTTTCCTCAAATAATCTTGATGGTGCAATTTTTATTTCCGGTACAATCATGCATTCTCTTACAAAGGCAGAGGTCGCTTCTTATATAAAATCCTTCAAGCCTTTACCTGTTTCAAATATTTCTATGGAAATTCCTGGCATTCCATCTGTTATTGTAGATAATCAGGAAGCCTATGAATCAATTCTTGAAGAGCTTATTACCAGACAGAAGTGCCATAAGTTTGGAATTCTTGGTGTAAGAGGCAATTCTTCAGAAGTAAAAAACCGCATTAAAAACATAAAGCAGATTCTTGCAAGTCATGGAATTCCAGAAGAAGAAGTTACTGTATGGAAATCTATGTTAAGTTACGGACCAGCAATTGAAGACTTGCGTGCTGCATATAAAGAAATGGGTACTTTTGATTACGATGCCATTATCTGTATGAATGACGAAATGGCTTTTGCAACCATGGATTTTTGTACAGAAATCGGCTTAAAGGTTCCGTCAGATGTTTGTGTAGTTGGTTTTGATAATCTTTATTTTGCAGATAACTGTATTCCAACCCTTACAACAATCAAGCAGAATTTTGAAGGGCAGGGCTATCTGGCCGGAATGAATCTCATCAAAGAAATAAACGGAAAACCAGCAGACAGACTTTCTGTAATGCAGGCAATTCCTGTGATGAGAGAATCTACCCGCCGTGTACCTTATGACAAGACAGCTCCTCATGCACGCAATTTTGATTTTGAATCAGAAGAGCGCAATCCATATCTCCGTACAACTTCAGGAACTGAATGGTATAGAAAAAAGGGAGAGTTTTATCAGACCACAACCTTTTATACGGAAATGCAGTCAGATATGACTTATGATCAGCTTAGAAACCGTATAAATGATGATGTACGTTCGTTTGGAATTTCAGCCTGTGCAATAGTGCTTTATGAAAAGCCAATTGAAATGACAACTCCTTTTGATTATTTTCATCTGCCAAAGAGTGCACATCTTTTCTCTGGCTTTGATGATAAAACTGGCTTTGATTCAAAGAATGAAAAGCATCAGATAAAATGTAATCCTAAAGAAAAAATGCTTCCGGATGGAATTATTCAGTTTGATTCTGATGGCGTTCTTGTTTTTTCTATTTATCATAGTACTTTACAATATGGTTATATCATCATCAGACCTGGTTCTTACGAGGCTTTGATTTATGACCTGTTTGTCCGACTTCTTGCTTCTACAATTGCATCAGTTTATTCTTTCTCACTTGCTCATAACGAAACTTCACGTGTCCGCAAAAAGATAGACGAGCTCGATCTTATTGCAAGTACAGATGAACTTACCGGTGTATATAACCGCCGCGGTTTTTATTCCTTTGGTGAAACAACGCTTAAGTTTGCAAAGGCAATGAGTCAGACCGGTATGATTATTTACTGCGATATGGATGGTCTTAAGAAAATTAATGATGATTATGGCCATGAAGCAGGAGATAAAGCAATTATTGCTGAATCAATTATTTTGCGAAGTAACTTCCGTTCTAACGATATTATTGCAAGAATTGGTGGCGATGAATTTGCAATTATAAGTCCGGGGCTTACAAAAGAAGCACTCAGAAATATCAGAAATCAGATAGATGAAGATTGCAGAATCTGGTCTGGTGGAAATGAACTTGGTTTTTCAATTTCTATAAGTATGGGTGTTGTACCGTATCCTTCTACAAAAATGGGCTATAAAATAACCCCGCTGTTAAGCGAGGCTGATTCCCTTATGTATATGGAAAAACGGGCTAAAAAAGCAAAGAAAAAAGAAGAAGCAATTAGTTCCAGTCGCGCTGGATATAAGTTGCACGCGGGCGCGCAATAATTCGCACGCGTCTGTTCTGCGCTCGTCCTTCTTCTGTTGAGTTATCTGCAACCGGCATAGTTCCGCCGAATCCCTTGTAAGTAAAAATCTTCTCGTCCAGGCCTTCGCCAATCAGTGCATTCATAACCGTTCGCGTTCGCTCAATCGAAAGATTCAGCTGACCAACTGGCTTACCAACATCTGCCGTATGACCTTCAATCAGAATTGTATATCCTTCATCCTCGAGAATCTCTTTTAAACGTTCAGCTATTAACTCAATGCGGCTGCTTTCCGCCGGCAATAATTCCGGAGAGTCAGGGTAGAAACGAAGGTTTACATCAAACATAAAGCCAATGCTTGAATCAGAAACTGTTACACCCGGAATCTTGTTCTCATAAAAATACTGCTTAACGGCATTGTATTTAATGTAATAGGCAGGAGTCTTTTCAGGTACGCTGATATCATAAATCAGATTTTCCTTGTCCAGAAGAATTACAACTTTGCCTTCCTGTAAAAGCTTAATGTTTTCCGGAACTGTAAGAATCTTGAGTGCATCGCGGTGCTTAATAATTGGGTCGGTGCGGTTACGTCCGTAAACCTGGGTTGCTTTTATGTAAAGCGGATCTGCACCAATGCGGTCTTCATAAAGAGAAGTGTCATCTGAGTAGTGGTAGCCTACAAGTCCCTTGCTTGTTACGATGGAAGGTGAAACTGTATTTTTTTCATAAATGCTTGTCATCTGGTCATCCCAAATCTGTGGGAAGAAACAGGCATAAACTTCGCTTTTTACATATTCGCCGTGAACAGGAAAGGCTCCTCGTGCGTCAATTATAATTCCGCTGAAGGCCCGTGAAGGAACATATTCAATCGGCTTTTGCGGATTAAACGGATAGTTGTGACGTACAAGAAGTTTTCCAATGTCATTAATATTAGTTGTGTTTGTTGTGTTCAGGTATTTAAGATCTTTTGAAAAAACGTCAGGTGTTTTGTGTCCACCCATAATAAAATGGTAAACTTGATCCAGAGAAAGGGTATCATTTATAACTGCTTCAGAAAGGTCATTTTCTGAATTTTCAAAAAGCGAAAGAAGCGGCGGCTGAATAAGAGGCAGCATTTTTGATTTGATGTAAGTAGAAGCAACTTTTTTTCCCGAAGGCATCTGAATATTTGCCTTGTTTGCATCCAGCGCAATGTTAGTAACAAACTCTTTAGTAATCCAGTTGATGGAGCTTACAGCTTCTATTTTTGTGTCATAATTCTGTGTAGGCTGAGCGAAAACAGATGAGATAATTGAAGAAATGAGAAACAGAAAAAATAACTTCTTTCTAATTGACATGAAATACTCCGAAAAAAAGGCAACGTCATGCTGACCCTGAACTTGTTTCAGGAGCGGGATGACAGTTTATCAATTAATAATCGGCTTATTTTGAAGGAATATAAAGTATTTTTCCGATTTTGAGGATTGCGTTTTCTTTTATGTCGTTGAGCTCACATATTGCCTGAACTGTTGTTTTATAACGGCGTGAAATAGACCACAGGGAATCTCCTGCTTCTACCTTATACTTAATCGGGAATTCAACGGCTGTAATATTTTCCAGAGCGTCCAAGGCAGACTGCTTCATACCAAGCGGCAGGCGGATTTCGCTTTGCTTAGAAGGATGTGTCATACCCATTGTGTAGGAAGGATTCAAGCGTTTGAGTGTTGAACTGTCCAGTCGCATTTCCTGGGCAAGCTGATTTAGAGAATAAGCTTTTTTTACAGTGATGTAATCAAAGTTTCCGTTTTTCTCATTTTCGAGCATTTCGAATTCTTCATCATGACTTGGAATGTCTATGCCGTAGTATTCGCTGTTAATTGCAAGGTCAGCAATTGCAATCAGCTTAGGTACATATTCTGCAGTCTGTTTTGAAAGATATCCGTTTTCTGCAAGATACCAGAAGTTCTTTTCACCTCCAGCTTTTTTGATTGCCTTACTCATCGCTCCAACGCCGCAGTTATCAGCACCTATGGCCAGCAGCCAGTCGTTAAAATAATTATAATTGTCGGTGAGTTTTTTGAGCGCCGCATCTGTAGATTTCCACGGATCAAGGCGTTCATCAACAAAATCGTTAAGTG
>JAEEGL013632140.1_pt1 | contig 10853 bp, 6 predicted proteins | sample 9134231 | NCBI WGS metagenome assembly JAEEGL01 (sample SAMN16246548, study PRJNA631951) | gut metagenome | biome: gut microbiome; feature: rumen; material: fiber-attached | host: Bos | place: Iran: Karaj | collected 2018-10
ATCTGCTGTGTCCAAGTCTCGGTATTCAGCGTCCACTCAACAGTGTACAAACCAGGCTCGGTTACGAAAATCTGGAAGTTCTTATTACCATTCTCCTTGCTGACAATACCCTCGAGGTCGCCATACCATGCAGACTCGTTCTGCACGAACTTGTACTCGTAAGGAGTATCAATATTCATAGGAACGTTAGTCTTGGTCAGCTTGAAGAGGTTGCCATTAGAAGGAGTCATCTTGTTGTTCTCATCAGCACCGTTCCAGTTAGAACCCATGAGTTCCTCAGCACCGGCAACAATCCAAGTATCCTCTGTGGGACCCTCGTACTCACCGGTCTTGGTAGCCTCAGCAGACAGCATGCGAGACTCAGGATCGGTGGCATTTGCCAGGGTGAAAACCACCGTGTAAGCACCGTCGGCCTCAATCATCAGCTCCATGTTACCGCTCTGAGGAACAGCAATGTCCCAACCGCCATTTGCACAAGCCTTGTACTCATACTTGTCAGCCTTCAGCATGACATTCTGCTTAGTCAAGGTAAAGGTTGTACCATCGGTAGTACTCATCAGGTTCTCAGTTGCTGTGGGATCCCAGTGTACACCCATCAGCGCCTTGTCACCGGCGATGGTCCAAGTTTCTTCTGCGGCCTGTACGCCCAGAGCGCAAGCCAGCACTGCAATAAGAGTAAAAATTTTCTTCATAATTGATAATTTTTTAAGTTATGTAATAAAGTTAATATATATATATGCTTACAGCATTTGCATCAGTTTCCGAGGGCAAAGGTAAGAAATATTATCATATAATGTTATGATAGTTGGTTAAAAAAATAAAAAGACGGTGTGCAAACGTTTACACACCGTCCATTTAATTAAGACGTATGTATGAATAATGTATTATTCAGCAGGTACGAAGTGGAGCGCGCCGGTGAGGTCGCAGAAGTAGATGTTATACTTTCCTGCAGGAACCTTGACGGCCTTTGCACCAACAGTACAAATCTTGGCCCACATGTTGTCCTGGTCGAAGTCTACCGTCCATTCGCCGTCTGTCTCGCCATAGCCCCAAGTATTGGCACCGGAGGCGACGGTCAGCAGCGACTCGGCAGCGACATTGACGTTCAAGGCATACCAGTTGTGCTTCTTGTTGCCGATACCCGAGTTACCACCCACACCTACTGATGCCATAGCGACATCGGCACCGAGGCCCTTCAGCGTCATAGAGCTGTAGATAGTAGGATTCTGGTTGGCCAGCGGTTCGAACTTGAAGGTGCGAGCCTCCAAATCAACGGTGATGGTGTAGTAAAGCTTATCGGGAGACAGGATATAGATAGGACTGGTAGCACCGGCAGGCAGACCCTGATAGAGAGAGCCCTCAGGGAGTTTCTTGTTAGCCTCGGCCTGCGATTCCATGCCATAGACCTTGTCGTAGTCGGCAGCAGTAGCATTCTTGGTACCATTGTTGGTAGCTACAGCCCAATACTTCTGGTTCCAAACCAGGATATCCGACGAGCTGGCGAACCTGCTGGTGAAGGTGTACTTCTGGTCGTTGTCGGGATCAGGAGTCATGATAGCCCTGTTGGCATTCTGAGCCGTTACCGTATTGACCTTACCGAAGACATAGTAGTAGGCATTCTCCATCTCGATAGGCGTCACACGCAGCGTGAAGTCACCCAGCGTGAGCAGCTGAGCCTCAGCGCCGCTGACAACGTCGGCAACCAGCTTAGCGGTGAAGGTGCGCTCAGTGCGCTTCTTGCCGTAGAAGGTATAAATCATGTTGGCCAGTGCATCGCGTGTTATCATACCGTCAGCAGTGGCTTCCACCTTGGTAGCAATATTCTCGCCCTTATCGGCAGGCCATGCCTCCAGACGTACATCCTCGAGCGTCATGCCCGCGGGGAGTGTACCCTGAGTCAAGGTAAACAGCTGGATGGCAGAAGTAGGCTCTGGCAAGGTAGCGAGGTCGATGGGCGAAGTAGCTGCTGCCGTAGGCGTAGCCGAAAAGCCATCGATAGTTACGACAGCTCCCTGGGGATAGGTCGTATTCTGCACCCAGTCGTCGTGGCTCTCAGTGCAGGCGGTCAGTGACCAGCCTGCCATGAGAAGCATGAGATATAATGATATTTTTTTCATAATACTTCTATAATTTAATGGATTCTATCACATTTTCAGTTCACCGGTGTCGTCGGAGAATCTGAGGTAAACCTTCTGGCCAACAGCGCCGTTAACGCGCTCCTGGTCGCCACCGTTGCCACGGTAGACAATCTCCTTGTTGAAGACGAAGAACTCAGACTTCCACCATTCATAGTTCCTTACCTTGATGTAGGCACGGGTACCACCATCGCCGTCGACAGGACTGGTGAGCGGCGGTGACACGAAGTAAGCGTTGTCGCCCTTCATCTCAGTAGCAGGAGTGAACTTGACATAAGGAGCGAAGTAGTTGCGCAGGACATCTTCCTTCCAGCAGTTATCACTAGTAATACCATTGGCGACAGCGGGATCAGAGCTGACAGCCTCAGGATTGATGATGCTGGTACCAATGAGCCATACATCGAAGGTCTCGAAGCTATAGTCGATGTGCATGGTACGCTTGTCATTGTCAACCGTACAATCCATCAACATAAGATACCAGCCGGCCTTCTCAGGAGTAGAAGTCATCACCTTACCCATGGCGTCTACCGTGAATCCAGGTGTCTTCACACCGTAGGAAACATCGATGTAGTCATCGGCATAGTTAGGAGCAGCCTTGGTATTGCTGGTCATCACACCGTCAGCATCCACCCAGCAAATGCGCCAGTGGGTTTCGACAGCGGTATTGACGGGCGTGCTGGGCACAGCCTTCTCCCAGTCGTTGTCGGTGAAGTTACCATTGACATAGAAGTGCTCGGGAACGACCACATCAGGCAGAGCAAACTTGGTCTTCACCTCGTTCAGCTTGACGATGTTGGAGTAGGTCTCAGAACCGGGGACACCCTCCAGGTAAGCAAAGATACGAAGATAGACAGGAACTGTCTGTGGGAAGTCGTCCTGCTTCATGCCGCGCTTATCCATCAACTGCTTGGTGGTGGCAATAGCCAGCTCCTTGCCAGTGACGTTCATGCGGTTGGAAGAGAAGGTGGTCGTGAGCGTGTTAGGTCTTGTCATATCTGCATCAATTGACAGCTGTACGGCATAGGTCACGGTGGCGGGGAAGCCATAGGCCGGAGCCGTGCAGGTCATATCTATCACCTCGGTATTGTCGAAGTCATAGGTGCCTGAGGCAAATGTCGGCGTATTGAGATGAATGGGGGTCTGAACCTGATTCAGATTGAGGACAGGATTGCTGTCGCGGTCTGCCTCACAAGCGGTAAAGAGCAGTGCCCCCAGCATCAGAGAAGCCAAAATACTTAACTTTTTCATATGCGTCATGTGTTTTAAGATTGCTTAATCATAATACTGTTTGATGTTGGGGTTGGCATTCAACTCACTATCAGGAATCGGGAAGATGTTCAGGCGCTTGTCGAACGGCTGTCCTGCAGCGGTACCACCCATCCATTCCCAAGTATATTCGGTCTGGCCGCCAAAACGGTTCCAGCGCAGCAGCACCATACGGCGCATGCCCTCGAAGCCGAACTCACGGCTCCACTCCTGGAAGATGTCCTCCAGCTTGAAGCTTGACAGAGCGTCGGCGCCAATGCCGTCGTACTTGTTACCAGTCTGCACGTTGGCACGCTGGCGCAGGGCCTTGATGCGTGCAACACCATCGGCAGTACAAACACCACCGTTCAGACGAGCGTCACACTCGGCAGAGATGAGGTAAGCCTCAGCGAGTCGCATCATAGGATAGTCGGTATCGGCAAACTGTCCACCGGAGTGATGGCCGGGAGTGCCGTCAGCGTGCAGGTTGTTGAACTTGAAGTAAACCAGACCCTGGTTCTTGTTAGACTCCTTCTCAATGACCAACTCCTGTGTGCTGGTGTAGAAGATAGCGCGGTCGTCACCTACGAAAGGAACGACATCCTTCGGAGCACCCTTCTTGACGCTGTTGTTGGAAGCATTCTTACCGAAGAAGACCTTCGAGAACTGCTGACGGGCGCGTACGCCGACGTCCCAAGCCTCTGAAGAGCCATAGCCCAGAATAGGATTGCCTGAAGCGTCCACACAACCGTAGAGGTCTTCGTTCTTCATCACATCAGAAGCAGGAGCAGCAATCACGTACAGCGAACCACCCCAAGTCTGTGTAGCCTCACCGTCGTGCAGGGCGGGAAGGATAATCTCGGTCTGAGCACCATTCTCATCGTTATCGCCCATGAACAGCAGCTGATAGGCGCTGAAGCCGTTCTTCGGCGTGGTGCAGAGTTTATAGCTGGTACCGATACAAAGCTCAGCATAGTGCTTGGCCTCCGTCCAGCGGGGTGTACCGGTATACACCTCAGCATTCAGATACATACGGGCCAGCAGCAGGTAGCCTGCAGCCTTGTCGGCACGTCCGTAGTCAGTGGTTCTGGGGTTAGCCAGCACCTCATTGCTACCACCCTCGCCTATCACAGCCTTCAGCTCACTCTCCAGGAAGGTGAAGAGCTCAGCACGGCGAATCTGGGGAGCCTTCTCGCTCGACAGTTTGGTAAGGAAGGGAGGATTGGCAAAGAAGTCCATCAGGTAGAAGTAGTGCAGGGCACGCATGAAACGAGCCTCGGCACGTCTCTGCAGCGTAGCAGCATCGCTACCGTCAGCATTCTCCAGATAGAAGTTACACATGGTAACACCGAACATCAGACGATAGTACAATGCCTTGACGAGCACGTTGGAGTTGGTCCAGCTGTTGTGGTTCAGCTCGGGTACGCCCGGGTCGTTCCACCAGCAATGAGCCTCGTCGGTAGTCAGAGTATTCAGATACCATATCAGACGGGTCATGTTCGATGTACCCTCATCGATATCGTCGAGGTCGCTGTCGCCGTTAGGTCCTACCTGACCGGTGACAACCAGGTTGCCATATATCTTATTAAAGATGTAATCCACATTGAAGTCTGATACCTCCTGGGGATTGATGTTTTCTACTTCCAGGTCCTTGACACAAGATGTAAAGGTTGTGGCGCAGAACATCAAAGCAGCGGATAAAATATATTTCAGTTTCATAGTCATTACTTTTTTACTTTCTTATCCTTTTACTTTCCATTAGAAGTTCAGACTAACACCAACGATGGTGGTGATAGGACGAGGATAGATGTCGCCGTCAACACCGCTTGCCACCTCAGGATCGATACCCGTGTATTTGGTGATGGTGAAGACATTCTGAACCGTTGCATAGACACGTCCGCTAATCGGAGCCTTGAAGAGTTTGTCGAAGCTGTAACCTAAGGTGATGTTGTCACACTTCAGGAAGGAAGCATTCTCGACGAAGTAGTCAGAAGCATATTGCTGCTGTGATACGTTGGTGAAGCCACGCTGTACAGAAGCTACGCGCAGGTTGTTGAGGTTACCGTTGGTATAGACGGAACCGGCGCCAACGTTACTTGAACCGGAGGCTGTGCTGTTAAACACATAGTTGCCAAGGCTGGCACGCAGTGAGAAACCGAAGTCCCAGTTCTTGTACTGCAGCTTGGAGGCCAAGCCCATGAGCACGTCGGCGGCGGGCTTGTAATAGTAGTAGCGGTCGCCACCGTCGAGGTAGCCGTTACCGTTACGGTCAACGAAGGTGTTGGGAATGGGGTTGCCATTCTGGTCGTACACCTGCTGATAGACGTGGAAAGAGCTGATGGGCTTTCCTACGGTGTGAGCCTGGATGTTACCGCCCGTACCCGTCAGACCACCACCGGTCTCCACGAAGTAGTCGGCAGCAACACCGTCGATGAGTTCGTCAATCTCGTTGTGGTTGTAGGTGAAGTTGTAGTTGACTTCCCAAGACCAGTCCTTCGTACGGATAGGACGAACGGTAGCCATGACCTCAAGACCGGTATTGTGCAGCGAACCGATGTTGCTCACCACCTTGTTGCGGAAGTTAGAACCTGCTGCCACAAAGACGGTGTTGATCAGGTCGGTAGTCTTACGATAGTACCAGTCTACAGATACTTCCAAGAGGTTGTTGAAGAAGCCCAGGTCGATACCTGTGTTCCAAGTGGCTGTCTTCTCCCAAGTCAGATTGGGGTTGTAGGCCTGCGGACGGTAAGTAGTACCATTACCCAGCACAGGATAGAGAGCGTGGAGGTTGGCTGTGGGCTTGAAGACAGGAATGTAGGTGTAGTCACCGATACCTTCCTGCTGACCGGTCTTACCCCAACCCAGACGCAGCTTAGCCTCGCTGAGGAAGTCGACATTCTTCATGAAAGGCTCTTCCTTGATACGCCATGCCAAAGCGACGGCGGGGAAGTAACCCCACTGCTGATTGGGATTGCCTGGCATCCAGTTGAAACGTGAAGAACCGTCGGCACGCAGCGTGAAGGTCAACATATAGCGGTCGAGCAGCGAGTAGTTCAGACGACCAAAGAATGATACGAGGTAGTTCTCAGTCTTATACAGCGTGACAGTACCCATCTCCTCGGGGTCTTCATGGTGTGTACCGGCAGCATAGGTCGTGTTGCCAGCAGGCCATGTGCCATAGCCGCCGTAGTCGCTCTTCTTGTGGAAGTGCTGCCACTCGTAACCGGCCATGATATCGAAGTGATGAATCTTGGCGAAGTCCTTCATGTATTGAGCATACAGAGAGAGCTGCAGGTTGTAGGTGTCCATCTTGCTCCATCCGTTGTAGCCCCAATAGTAGGCGTTGGTGGAGAGACGGTCGCGGTCGTAGGTCTGCTTACCGGTAGAGAGGTCCATAGCTGCATTCATGTGCAGATGCAGGTCCTCGAAACCATGAACGGCATAGTCTGCTTCGATATTACCAATCAAAGACTTAGAGGTAGCCTTGTTCTCGTTCTGGTTGAGGGTAGCCACGGGGTTTGAACAGCCCTTAGGCATGTAGAGCCAGCTGCCGGCGCCCTCGTAAGAGGCTGACGTGAAGCTCTGCACATAGCCACCGAAATATTGCTGATAGATGGGGTTGTTGCCCTCCACAGCCTTGGTGGGGTCCATCGAGACAGCAGCACCTACTACACCGTCCTGAAAACGGTTCTTGGCAATCATACCCTTACCGTTGATGTTCAGTTTCAGGTGGTCGTTCAGCAAACTGGGATTCAGGCTGAAGCTGGCGGTGAAACGCTCGAAGTGAGAAGTCTTGATGATACCCTGGTTGTTGGTGTAACCGATAGATGCACGATAGGGCATGTTCTTCAGACCGCCCGACATTGTCAAGTTGTGGTCGGTAGAAACGGCAGTACGGAAAATCTCATCCTGCCAGTTGGTGTTGGCATAAGCCTTGTTGCCGTTGGCATCGAGATAACCCAACTCACGGAAAGCATCGCTGTCCTCGCCGTAAAGGTTCTTGATGAAGTTCATCAGACCAGGACCGTCGAGCACCTCGACAGTCTTCTTCTTGGCTGCAATAGAGATATTACCACTATAATTAAAGGTAGGCTTCTGATTGCTGCGACCTTTCTTTGTGGTAATGATAATCACACCGTTAGAAGCACGGCTACCATAGATGGCGGTAGCGGAAGCGTCCTTCAGCACGGTGAACGACTCGATATCGTTCGGGTTAACCATCGAGAGGGGGTTAGCCAGACCCTGCACACCGTAGTTGTCCATGGCCAGACCGTCGATAACAATCAACGGGTCGTTCGAGGCATTCAGTGACGAACCACCACGCACACGAATCTGAGCGCTTCCACCAGGAGTACCATCACCGGGAATCACAGAGACACCGGCAATCTTACCCTGAATCATGTCTTGAGCAGTCACCTGCAAGCCATGGTTCTTGTCATCAGGCTTGATGGCTGTTACCGAACCTGTCAAGTCAGTCTTTCTGGCTCGACCGTAACCGATGACCACCACATTTTCAAGCATGGTGGCATCATCTTGCAGCGTAATCACCAGGTCAGCTGCTGCCTTGACGGTAGTAGTCTGATAACCGACATACGTCACGGAGATGTCAGCACCCTGATTAGCTTTCAGCACAAAGTTACCATCGAAATCGGTAACAGTACCTACTTGTGTTCCCACAACACGCACTGTGGCTCCGATGATGGGTTCACCCTGAGCATCCTTCACATGGCCTTTGACTTCAATCTGAGCAAAGGCACCTACCGAAAGAAAGAGGCCTAACACGAGGACCAGCAGTCTAAACGGCAATCTAATGTTTTCTTGCTTCATCGTTTGTATTTTAGTTAGTAAATTAGAGTTTTTTCACACGATATTAGCGGACACTATGTGTCCTTTCGACTGCAAAGTTAAGATTTGTTTTCTTTCGTTCATACTATTTTTGTAATATTTCCGTTTGTATAGTAATGCAAACGTTTGCATTAGCAACGCGTCACAAAAAGTACAAGTGGAAAACCGTTGAACGCAACTTTTGCATACCTTTGCACATGACTTAGAACTACAAACCGAATGAAAGAAACTGCACCATTGACCATGAAGGATATAGCCCGAGAGCTTGGAATCTCGGTGGCTACGGTATCGCGTGCGTTGAAAAACTCACCCCGCATATCGGAGGAGCGCAGAGCACTCATACAACAATTTGCCAAGGAGCACAACTTCGTTCCCAATGCAATAGCAGAGTCGTTGCGCTATGCACGCGTACAACCGCTCAAGGTGATTGGTGTCATTATTCCTGAGTTTGCACACTTCTATTTCTCCACCGTCCTGGCAGGCATCGAGGAAGAAGCCTACAGCCGCGGTTATCGCATTATGGTGGCTCAGAGTGAGGAGCGTTATGAGAAGGAGGTGAAGATTTGTCAGTCGTTCTACGAGAACAAGGTGTGCGGCATCATTGTATCGCAGGCCAAGGACACGCAGAAGTACGACCACTTCAAGATGTTGCAAGACGCCGGACTACCACTGGTCTTCTATGATAGAATATGTACGGGCGTGAATGCCAGCCGAGTGGTGGTTGATGACTACATGGGCGCCTTCAATGCCGTGAGCTACCTGATAGAGACGGGCTGTTCGCGTATTGCCTATTACGGGGCAGCGATGAATCTGGAGATTTCCAAAAACCGCTTCAATGGCTATAAGGACGCACTGCTGAAACACGGGCTGAAATACGATCCGTCGCTGACCTATATCTGCGACAACCGTGACGATGCAGAGACCATTACTCCTGACGTGCTGCAAAGCCCCACCCCACCCGACGGCTTCTTTGCCGTGAACGATGATACCGCTATCGGCATCCTGTATACCGCTAAGCGCATGGGATTCAAAATACCAGAGGACATTAGCATCTGTGGCTTTACCAACGGTCAGCGTGCCGTAGCCTGCGACCCGATGCTGACGACGGTAGAGCAGCGCGGCAAGCGTGTAGGCGAAGAGGCTGCCGCCATCCTCATCGATCAGGTGGAGGGACATATCAATCCCGACCAGATTGTGAGACGCGTGGTGAGAACGAAACTCATCGTCCGCGGAACGACGAAGTAGCGTGTAGAGTGAAGAGTGTAGCGTGTAGAGTGAAGAATTAAGAGTTAAGAGTTAAAAAATAAAATACGATGAAACAAAAACCGAATTTACCTTTTTGGAGCCTGTGGAATCTGAGCTTCGGATTCTTTGGCGTACAAATCGCCTATGCTTTGCAGAGTGCCAACATCTCACGCATCTTTGCCACGCTGGGCGCTGACCCTCATTCATTGAGTTATTTCTGGATACTGCCACCGTTGATGGGTATCCTCGTACAACCTATCGTTGGCACGCTGAGCGACAAGACGTGGACGCGTTTTGGTCGTCGTATACCTTTTTTATTTATAGGAGCCACCGCTGCCGTATTGGTGATGTGTCTGTTGCCTAACAGCGGCTCCTTCGGATTGACAATCAGTGCTGCGCTGATGTTTGGTCTGATAGCCCTGATGTTCCTCGACACCAGCATCAATATGGCCATGCAGCCGTTTAAGATGCTCGTGGGCGACATGGTAAACGAAGAGCAGAAAGCCAAGGCATATAGCATCCAGTCGTTCCTGTGCAACGCAGGTTCAGTGGTGGGTTATGTCTTCCCCTTTGTCTTTACCTTCATAGGCATTAGCAACGTTGCCGAGAAGGGTGTTATCCCCGATAGTGTCATCTGGTCGTTCTACGTTGGCGCTGCCATCCTGATTCTGTGCGTTATCTACACTACCGCAAAGGTCAAGGAATGGAATCCACAGGAATACAACGAGTACAACGCCGTCGCCACCGAGAAGGAGGAGAGTGCCAACTGGATTACGCTGTTGAAGAATGCGCCGGCAACATTCTGGAAGGTTGGTCTGGTACAGTTCTTCTGCTGGCTGGCCTTTATGTACATGTGGACCTATACCAACGGCACGATTGCAGACACCGTTTGGAACACCACCGACGTCAGTTCTGAGGGCTATCAGCTGGCAGGCAATTGGGTAGGCATTCTCTTTGCCGTTCAGGCCATTGGCTCAGTGGTTTGGGCTGCCGTGCTGACACAGTTCAAGAATGCCAAGGTGGCTTATTCGCTGAGTCTAGTGCTCGGAGGCATCGGTTTCGCCATGGTGCCATTCATCCATGACCAATACCTGTTGTTCGTGCCCTTCGTACTCATTGGCTGTGCGTGGGCTGCCATGTTGGCCATGCCGTTTGCACTGGTTACCAACGCCCTGCAGGGCTATGGACACATGGGCGCTTATCTGGGCCTGTTCAATGGCACCATCTGCGTTCCCCAGATTATCGCTGCACTCCTGGGCGGTTCCATCCTGGCGATGGTAGGTCATGCCCAGAGCAGCATGATGCTCGTGGCAGGAATCAGCCTGTTCATCGGTGCTGCCTGTGTCACCATTATCAAGAACAAACACTAACTTATTATTATAC
>JAEEGL015487743.1_pt1 | contig 10853 bp, 10 predicted proteins | sample 9134231 | NCBI WGS metagenome assembly JAEEGL01 (sample SAMN16246548, study PRJNA631951) | gut metagenome | biome: gut microbiome; feature: rumen; material: fiber-attached | host: Bos | place: Iran: Karaj | collected 2018-10
AACGTCGATTTCTTCGTTGAATACAGGATCTCCAACCCGGAAAAATATCTCTACAGCAGCGTCCAGCCCGAAGCGATACTGAAAAGTCTCGTTCAGTCGCAGATCAGGACAGTTGTCGGTTCGTACGGCGTAGACGACGTGCTTACGACGCAGAAAAACGCCATACAGAGCGAGATCAAAGAATCGATCTATAATGAACTTCAGGAATATGATTTTGGTATAACGTTAGAGAGCGTTAAGATCCAGGACGCTGAAGCGCCTAACGAAGCCGTTTCGCAGGCATTTAAAGCCGTAGAGACCGCAAAGCAGGGGAAAGAAACCGCTATAAATGAAGCGCAGGCATATGAGAATGCCGAGATACCCAAGGCGGAGGCGCAGGCGGATAAACTTCTCCAGGACGCTCAGTACAGAAAGCAGAACCGCATAAATGAGGCGAAAGAACGTGTCGCGATGTTCGAGGCTATGTACAGCGAATACAAATTGAATCCGGATATCACAAAGCGGCGTATGTACTTCGAGATGCTGGAGGACGTTTTAAAAGACGTGAAACTGATCATTATGACGGATGAGGGCAATACCCAGGCTCTTCTTCCGATCGATAAACTTTCGTGAGAGGAGGCGGACAATATGAAAAAAGGCTTAAAAATCTTTCTTATCATTGCCGGCATTTTCCTGTTCATCTGCCTGCTTAACGTGTTTTATACGGTCAATGAAGATGAGTATGCGCTGCTGCTCCGTTTCTCGAAAGTGGAAAAAGTCGTTGACGACGCAGGCCTGCATTTCAAAGTGCCGTTTATCGACAGCGTGAAAAAACTTAAAAATAACGTTCAGCTGTACGATCTGCCCGAATCTGACGTATTGACGTCCGACTCTAAAGCGATGAGCGTCGACAGCTACGTATTGTGGAAGATCAACGATCCGCTGCTGTTTTACAGAACTCTTGGTTCGAATGCCGAAGCTCTTAGCAGACTCGACGCGTCAACGTACAATGCGCTTAAGACCATAATCGGTACGATGCCTCAGGAGTCTATAATCCAGCTCTCGGAAAGCGTCGGAAAGAACGACCTCAACAATCGCGTTTTCGAGCAGGTCAAGGTCCTCACGATCCCTTACGGTATCGAAGTTACCGACGTTAAGATCAAACGGTTCGATCTGCCTAACGAGAACGAATCGGCTGTTTTCGAGCGCATGATCGCCGAGCGGAACAAGATCAAACAGACTTATATCGCGGAAGGTGAGGCGGAAGCTCAGAAGAAGCGCAATGACGTAGATAAAAACGTCAATATCATTATTTCTGATGCGCAGGCTCAGGCTGAAGCGATCGTTGCCGAAGGTGAGCAGGAGTATATGAAGATGCTCGCTGCGGCGTATGATACTGCCGATAAGCAGGAATTTTATGCTTTTGTCAAATCGCTTGATGCGATCCGCGCCTCGCTCATATCGAGCGCTGAGGAGGGCAAGAATTCAGCCGGTGAAAAGATAATCGTCCTTGGCCCTGATTCCGAACTGGCTAAAATACTTAAGGGATCTGATTTTTTCAAAAACTGAAATAGATGGAGGAGGATATTATGAAAAGATTAATTACTATGCTGATTACTTTATCAGTGCTGCTTACGTCGTTTGTCATTCCTTTCGCTTCGTTTGCGGAAGAAGCAGCAGCAGAAAATCTTACTGTAGATCTAGGCGGCGGCGGTGAAGCCAGGGCGATCGATCTTGCCGTGTTCGAAGAGAGCTCCGCGGCTTTCCAGCTTTCGATCACAGCTCCTGCGCTTCGCATCGAGATATGCTGCCCGACGTGGTCAAGACCTGCGGGCGGATTCCTGACGATGTCTCTGTTTAAGTTTGATAAAAACTATGAGACTACCGTCGCGGGAAATACTATAGCCAGCAAGCGCCACGAGGAATTTGACGATAACGCCTGGATCGGCCTCGATTTCAGTCCGGACAATCCTCTCGAGCCTGGTGAGTATATCGTTCTGCTTGACGAAGTTGAAGTCGGACAGCAGACAGGTCTTTGGTACCTGTCTCCCAGTGAAAATCAGATCTTTTACAGTGACGGAAAAATCGATGAGTCCGGTTCTATAAGAAGCAGGATCACGTTCGTAGGAAAACCTGATACATATTTCGGTAAGCTTACAAAGCCGCAGGAGGAAGAGATCCACGATCCTGTAGATTCATCAGATGAACCATACATGGACTACACGATGATCTTTAACGATCCGGACTGGGAAGATATCTTTCAGAATCCCGGTTCTTTAACGTATGAATTCGATGACGATTATCTTACTTTCTCGATTCCTTTCGGTTCTGACGATCCGCAGGTGCAGCTTCTTTTCAATAACATTACCGACGAAGAGGGTATCCTTGTTGAAAAATATCCGATAATGCTCATGAAAGTAAGACGCCTGAACGACACGGATCCTGTCACGGGCGAAGTGTTCTTCTTTACCGAAACTTCACCCGGCCCCAAGGCCGGAAACAGTTTCCTGTTCAATTACGAGAATACTCTCGACTGGCAGTATGTTCTTATCGATCTTTCGTCAAACAAGCGGTGCAGAGACTATCTTACCGGTATTCGATTTGACGTGTTCGACCATGCTCCCGAAGGAGGAGAACTTGACGTAGCGTGGATCACTTTCTTTGAGACCAAGAGTGCCGCCCAGAAGTTCAACGGTGATTTTTCTCCTTACGTGAAGGCCACCGAGGTTCCTACTGCTAAACCTACGGCTGCTCCTACGGAAGTTCCGAAGCCTACTGATGCCGCACCGACCCAGGCACCTGCGACTGCAACGGGAGGATCGACAGAGCCAACTGCTGACAAGGGCGACAATAAGACTGATCCGGGCAAAGACATCGGAAAGAAGGACAATAACCTCGCTCTGATAATTATCAGCGCTATCGTCGGTGTCGTCATCATTGCCGCTGTTATCGGGATCGTCATTATGAGATCCAAGGGAAAAAAGGGCAAGGATGGTAAGAAATGATGATCTTAATGAACCCCGGGTTTGAACAAATTTGTCCCATTTCTTCGCCCGTTTGACGGCGCCCTGGCTCATCTACCTTGATTGAAATGGGACAAAACTTCGAGTTTGAACAGATTTGTCCCATTTCTTCGCTCATTTGACAGCGCCAGTGCGCATCTGCCAGGGTCGAAATGGGACAAAAATCTGAATTTGAGTTAATTTGTCCCATTTCTTCGCACGTTTGACGGCGCCCTGGCTCATCTACCTTGATTGAAATGGGACAAAACTTCGAGTTTGAAAAGATTTGTCCCATTTCTTCGCTCATTTGACAGTGCCAGTGCGCATCTGCCAAGGTCGAAATGGGACAAAAATCTGAATTTGAGTAAATTTGTCCCATTTCTTCTCTCGAATGACGGCGCCAGTGCGCATCTGCCAAGGTCGAAATGGGACAAAACTTCGAGTTTGAACAGATTTGTCCCATTTCTTCGCTCATTTGACGCCGCCCTGATTTGGCGCCATATTTTCAAATGGGACAAAACTTCGAGTTTGAACAGATTTGTCCCATTTCCTTACTCGATTGATGCCGCCCTGATTTGGCGCCATATTATCAAATGGGACAAAACTTCGAGTTTGAACAGATTTGTCCCATTTCTTCGCTCGAATGACGGCGCCAGTGCGCATCTGCCGAGTCGAAATGGGACAAAACTCTATTTACGATTTTTCTTGCAAAAATCAGGTATCCATGCTATACTTTTCCTCGTACGGATGAAATACGACCGATCCGTACTATTCTTTATATTTTTGCTAAGGGAGTATGGTAGTATGAAAGATTTACAGCAAGAAAAAAAAGAATGTCTCACAGTGCTTCAGCCTGTACTTGACGCCGTGATCAAGAGAAATCCGAATGAACCGGAATTCCATCAGGCAGTTACAGAGGTTCTCGAAACGCTTGAGCCTGTTGCTGAAAAACATCCGGAATGGGTGAGCGCCGGAATTTTTGACCGCATCGTTGAACCTGAAAGACAGATAATTTTCCGCGTTCCGTGGGTCGATGATAACGGTAAAGTCCAGGTCAACCGCGGATTCAGAGTTCAGTTTAACAGCGCTATCGGACCTTATAAGGGCGGCATCAGACTTCATCCTTCTGTTAATATCAGTATTATGAAGTTCCTCGGTTTTGAGCAGATCTTTAAAAACTCTCTTACCGGTCTTCCGATCGGCGGAGGTAAAGGCGGCAGCGACTTTGATCCTAAAGGAAAATCCGACGGTGAGGTCATGCGTTTCTGCCAGAGCTTTATGACTGAACTTTCGAAGCATATCGGAGCTGATACCGACGTACCTGCAGGAGATATCGGTACCGGAGCAAGAGAGATCGGGTATATGTTCGGACAGTATAAGCGTCTTCGCAATGAATTTACCGGAGTCCTTACCGGAAAAGGTCTTGACTGGGGCGGTTCACTTGCAAGAACTCAGGCTACAGGATACGGACTTTGCTATTTCATGGAAGCTGCTATGAACGATCACGGAGACAGTTTCAAAGGTAAAACGGTAGTCGTATCCGGATCCGGAAACGTTGCCACTTATGCCGTTGAAAAAGCGACTCAGCTCGGTGCAAAAGTTGTTGCGATGTCTGACTCGGGCGGTTATATTTATGATAAAGACGGCATCGATCTTGATGCTATTAAAGATATCAAGGAAGTTAAGAGGGCGAGGATCAGCGAATACGTTAAATACCGCCCCAATGCCGTATATACTCCCGGATGCAAGGGCATCTGGACGATCAAATGTGACGTTGCGCTTCCTTGCGCGACACAGAACGAGATCGACGGGGAGTCCGCACAGATCCTTATCGACAACGGCTGCCGCATCGTAGGAGAAGGCGCTAACATGCCTTCCACGCCGGAAGCGATCGCTATCTTCCAGGGCGCCGGAGCTCTCTTCGGACCTGCTAAAGCTGCGAATGCAGGCGGCGTTGCAACATCTGCTTTAGAAATGAGCCAGAACAGTATGCGCTACTCATGGACATTCGATGAAGTTGACAGCAAGCTTCACGATATCATGGTAAATATTTATAAGAACATAAGCAAAGCTGCGGCAGCTTACGGAATGAAAGGTAATCTCGTTGCAGGAGCTAATATCGCAGGCTTCGAGAAAGTCGCGAGGGCAATGTACGCACAGGGTATCGCTTATTGATATCCGGGTATGATGAAGTACGAAACGCCGCTCTGGACGCTCCTCAGCGGCGTTTTTTCAAAGACCGATACAGACGGCAGACGGCTTACGGCTATCAGCAAATGATAAAAGGAACGAGACCGGTTTTATATATGGCGTATCATGAAACTTGATTTTGGTTACGGAAACGGAATACAGAGTGTAAATATTTCCGATAAGCATATTATCAGACAGCTTCTGCCGCTCAAAGCGCCGGAATGCGGTTCAGAATATGCCGAGATCGAACGCGCGCTTGACGAGCCGCTGGGTTCAGGAACGATCGGATCGATTTTCAGACCGGGCGAAACCGTTGCCATCGTGATCAGCGACGTGACGAGACCGATGCCGTCATACAAAGTATTGAAAAGCATAATTGACCGCCTGAACAAAGCCGGTATCCCTGATGATAAAATAACAGTCGTTTCTGCGCTTGGTTCGCACCGACATCAGACAAAAGAGGAGCTTATGCATCTTGCCGGAGAGGAATGCTTCAGGCGCGTGAGAGTGATCGACAGTGATCCTGACGATTGCCTGAGTTACGGGAAAACGTCGCACGGGACGCCGGTAGATATTACAAGAAGCGTAGCGGAAGCTGATCGCAGGATATGCGTAGGTAACGTCGAATTCCATTATTTTGCGGGTTTCTCAGGCGGATATAAGGCGATAATGCCAGGCTGTTCAACTCCGAAGGCGATCAGGTTCAACCACAGTATGATGACCGAAATCGGGGCGTACGCGGGAAATATCGACACAAATCCGCTAAGAGCCGATATAGATGAAGCGGGGAAGATGGTCGGAGTAGATTTTATACTGAACGTTGTCCTCGACGAACATAAAAAGATCGTTAAAGCGTACGCAGGAGATCCGGTCATTGCCCACCGTGCGGCGTGCGAATATCTGCGCGGCATGTTCGGGATCCCGATCGACCGCAGGGCCGACATCGTTATTTGTTCACAGGGAGGAGCTCCGAAGGACCTGAATCTTTATCAGACGCAGAAAGCACTGGACAATGCCAAGCATGCCGTTAAAGACGGTGGTATAATAATCCTCGTCGGAGCGTGTCAGGAAGGCCTGGGGGGCAACGTTTTCGAGAAATGGATGACCGGGGCGGCTTCTCCTGACGAACTGATCGTTAAGATCCGTGAAAATTTCGTTCTTGGCGGTCATAAGGCGGCGGCAATAGCAATGGTCCTGAAAAAGGCTGATATTTATATGGTTTCGAAGATGGATGAAAAGCTTGTCAGGAGCATTTTCATGAAACCGTTTTCTACTTTAAGAGGTGCCTATGCGGCGGCACAAAGAAAATTCCACGGCGAAGGAACTGTCATAACGATGCCGTACGGGGGCAGTACGCTTCCGATAAATGAATGAGGTGGTTATATGTTTTATAAGGCTCAGCACGTGAACAAATACGTTTCCGGCGAGATCGACGAACTGATCGGATTCGCGGAGGCAAGGAACACTCTGCAGTTTGAGATGCTGCTGAACGAGATACACGTTGCCGACATCAACTGTCACGAGAGTATTACAGACCTCGTACTTGTGACGGGCCCGTCATCGTCCGGCAAGACGACGTTCTCTAATCTGCTCGCGGATAAGCTCACTGATGACGGTTACAAGTGTACAGTGATTTCGCTTGACAACTATTATCACGATCGTGATCATCTGATAAAAGAGGCAATTAAAGCCGGAAGGAAGCCTAAAAACAAGATGGACATCGATTTTGAATGCATCGAGGCGTTCAACGTCGAGCGTTTTAAAACGGATATGAACACTTTTATAGCAGGCGAACCGGTGAGAGTGCCCGAATATGATTTCAACACCGGAAAAAGCCTCGAAAGCGACGTGGTACTGACTCCGACAGAAAAGGATATGATCATAGTCGAAGGCATACAGTCGCTGAATCCGCTGCTTATCGAAGGGATCGATTTCCACCGCGTATTCAGAGTCTATATCTGTCCGTTCGATTATTATCAGGGAAGCTATCACGGCGAGACGGTATCGATAAATCCTAAGCAGATCAGATTTATGAGGCGCGCTATCCGCGACAAGGCACACAGAAATTCTCCTCTGTCTCTTACGATCAGTATGTGGTCAGGTGTCAGGGAAGGTGAGGAAAAGTATATCAAGCCCATGAAGCAGTATGCGGACTTTTTCTTTAATTCATCTTTTGAATACGAGATAGCTTACCTTAAGTACAAGATCATGCCGCTTTATGAAGAACTTTCCGATGAAGAAAAACTGAAATTCACAAGGATAATCTCGCCTGACAGTCTTGCTCCGTTTAAGACGATAGAGAAGCTCAATCTTCCGTCAGATTCTATTTTCAGAGAGTTTTATCAGGAATGATATACAGGACAGGCGGAGGCCGATTTCACTTGACACGAATGTACACAGGTATTTATAATACCAGCGTCTATGAAAGGAGACGATGATAATGGTAGATACAGGCACCGTTTTCTACTCAAAATTAAATGACCGCGAGCGTCTTATCAGAGGCATTCTTAATGACGTTTATAAGGCGCTTTCAGAGAAAGGATATAATCCGATCAGCCAGCTGGTAGGATATGTTATGTCAGGTGATCCTACGTACATAACCAACCATAACGGAGCACGCTCGATGATCACCAGGATCGAAAGAGACGAGATCGTTGAAGAGCTGTTCAATTCATATATTTCCAGCCAGATGAAATCTAAAGAGGGAAATAGCTGAATGACGCTCCTTGGTATTGACTACGGTGACAGCCGTACCGGTATCGCTATTGCTCCCGACGGAACGTGCGCCGTTCCGCTTACAGTCGTGGATTCGACGTCAGGGAGAAAAAAGACTGCACTTGAAATTGCCCGGATCGCTCTGCAGAAGGATGCCGGATGCATCGTCATAGGTTACCCTTTAAATATGGACGGGAGCAAGGGCAGGAGAGTTGTTGTTACGGAGAAGTTTGCAAAAGATCTGAAGCAGGCTTTATCAGATCTGTCGTATGATGCGCAGATCGTTTTCCGTGACGAACGTCTGACGTCAAGAGCGGCGGAAAAGGTGCTGATCTCGTCGGATATCTCGCTTTCCCAAAAGGGGATAAGCGACCAGCTCGCGGCAGTGATGATACTCCAGGATTATATTGACAGTAATAAAGAGAGGAATGTTCAGATATGAGCGATAAAACAGAAGCTAATAACAGTTCGGCGGATTTTGACGAGCTTGTAAATAAGATCTCCGGACTTGCCGAGAGCGCGTCTGGATCAGACGCTGTTCCGGAAACCGCTGACAAAGGCTCAGCAGATGATTTAAAAACTGATGAGGCCGATGCAGCTTTTTCTGCAGAATTGAATGAGACCGAAAATCTTGATTCTCCTGACAGCGATTATGACGGATTCGACGGTGCGAACATAGTTTCATTGTTTGATGACGACGGAAACGAATATGAATTCGAACTTCTTGATTATGTCGATTATAACGATAAATTATACGCAGTAATGATTCCTTCGGAACTGACCGACGTCGAAGACGACGAGGTGGCTGTGATCATGGAAACATATTTCGAAGGAAACGAGCCGAACTTTGTATTTGTTGACGACGAAGATCTGGCCCAGAAAGTTCTGGACGCTTATTCCGCCGAAAGTGGTGACTGATAATGCTTGTCCCGTCATTTATCGATATACATATGCACGGATGCGGAGGTCACGACGCCGGATCGGCGGAGTATGACGGAATAACCGAAATGTGCCGCCTGCTCGCGCATCACGGTACCGGTGGTTTTCTTCCCACGCTTCCTGCCGTTTCACCAGACGTCTCTTTAAGAGCACTCTCTCTTTTCGACAGGAAGATGAAGGAACAGGCAGCGCTTATCGATAAAATGGCTGATGCTAAAAATACCGGTTTTTCTATCGATGAGACGCTCGTTCTGGGAGTTCATCTCGAAGGACCTTTTATGCTTCCTGCATATAAGGGAGCCCTGGACCAGTCGGTATTTATGGACGCTACCGTTGAAAACTGGAAACGGCTTACCGGTGAGTTCGAACACGTCGTCAGGCGTATCACGATCGATCCACTCTGCCCGGGGGCAATGGATCTTATCCCGTACCTCGCAAATAAAGGGATTTCCGTGTCGTGCGGCCATACCGCAGCTGACAGTGACACGATATCAGAAGCGTTCCGCCGGGGGGCAACTTCCGTTACCCACATTTTCAACGCTATGCCTTCGATCCATCACCGCGCTCCCGGACCTGCCGCCGCCGCAATGGCAGACGACAATGCCTTTGCCGAACTTATCAGTGATTTTTTACACGTAAATAAAGTCGTGTGTAAAATGGTGATCAAAAGCAAATCTCCCGACAAGGTGGCCGTTATAACAGATTCCTGCGAAGCGGCAGGCATGCCTGACGGAAATTATAAACTGTGCGGGCGAGACATAAAAGTGATAAACGGGGAGGCAAGACTTGAGGACGGAAGGCTCGCGTCGAGCACCGTTTTTATGGATAAAGAAAGACTGAACCTTCTCAGCCTCGGATTCGGCGAGCGTGATATATCAAAACTGACACACTATACTCCTCTTAGCTGTATCTCGTTAAGCCCTGAACTAGAAGCCGTGATAAACAAAATATATGCGGTCATCGAAGCAGAAGGAAACGCTTCGGGACTTTATTTCAAGAATTGACATACGTTTAAGATTATAATAAAATTACACCGTTCGTCAGAATGCTTAAACAGTAATCTGACGCACATAAAAATGATAAAAAGCAGGTATAAAACAATGCGTTTTGAAACAAAATGCGTACAGAGCGGATATGAGCCTAAAAACGGAGAACCCAGAGTTCTTCCTATCGTTCAAAGCACGACATATAAATATGATACTGCCGATGCGATGGGCGCACTTTTTGACCTTAAATCTGACGGCTTTTTTTATACAAGACTTGCAAATCCTACAGTAGACGCCGTTGAAAAAAAGATCGCCTCTTTAGAGGGCGGGGTTTGCGCCGTAATGACATCTTCCGGACAGGCCGCGAGTACTTTCGCTGTATTGAATATATGCAAAGCTGGTGACCATGTCATCAGTTCCTCCGCGATCTACGGCGGTACGTTCAATCTTTTTAATAAAACGTTAAGAGATCTTGGGATCAGTTTTACGTTTGTTTCTCCAGATATCACTTCGGAAGAACTCGATAAGCTGTACAGGGAAAATACGAAATGTGTTTTCGGTGAAACGATCTCAAATCCTTCGCTGGACGTTCTGGATATCGAGCGATTCGCAAGATCGGCTCACAGTCACGGCGTTCCGCTTATTGTTGACAATACTTTTGCTACGCCGGTAAATTGCCGCCCGTTTGAATTCGGAGCAGATATCGTCACTCATTCTACCACGAAATATATGGACGGACATGCATGCGCACTGGGCGGTGTCGTCGTTGACAGCGGTAATTTTGATTGGAGCGCATCCGGGAAATACCCGATGCTCACTGAACCTGACGAGTCGTATCACGGTGTTACGTATACAAAAACGTTTGGAAAAGCGGCTTACGGAGTTAAGATGCGCACGCACCTTATGCGTGATTTTGGCTCTATGCAAAGTCCTCAGAACGCATTCCTGCTAAACCTCGGCCTTGAAACGTTATTCCTTCGCATGGAGAGACATTGCTCGAACGCGCTTAAGGTCGCAAAACACCTTGAATCTCTTATCCCCG
>JAEEGL015500888.1_pt1 | contig 10853 bp, 10 predicted proteins | sample 9134231 | NCBI WGS metagenome assembly JAEEGL01 (sample SAMN16246548, study PRJNA631951) | gut metagenome | biome: gut microbiome; feature: rumen; material: fiber-attached | host: Bos | place: Iran: Karaj | collected 2018-10
CAGCCTATGCGGCAGAATGGAGAATTGTTATGATGCTTTATCCCCCCGTAGCCGAACTCGTCGATAAGATCGGCAGCCGTTATCTGCTGGTAAATCTGGTGGCAAGACGCGCAAGAGCCCTGTCCACTGAGGCAGAAGAGAAGCAGATCCCTCTGGAGCGCAAGGCTGTCTCCTCTGCCATTGACGAGGTGTATACCGGCAAGCTCAGCATCAAGGACTGAGTGATTCCAAAGCCCGGCGGAGAGGAGGGGAGCCATGTCCGCCATCGCAAAGATCGCGGTTTCTGCCGCCACATACTGGCTGGACAGGCCCTATGATTACAAGATTCCCCGGGAGCTGGAAGCCCAGGCTCTCCCAGGTGTCAGGGTATACGTCCCGTTTTCCAACGGCAACCGCCGGACGGAGGGTGTAATCCTGGCACTGGCCGAAGAGAGCAGTTATGAACGGCTCAAATCCATCCAGGCTGTTCTGGACGAAGAGCCGATTTTGACGCCGGAACAGATCAAGCTGGCGTTCTTTATGCGGGAGCGTTTTTTCTGTACGGTGTATGACGCCGTGCGCGCCATGCTGCCGGCGGGACTCTGGTTTGACGAGGAGGGCCGCCGAAAAGCCCGGGATAAAACCCAGGAGATGGTCCGCCTTGCCATCGGGCCGGAAGAGGCTGCGGCGGCCGCACAGGCCAAGCGTCTGAAAGCCCCCAGCCAGTCACAGATCCTGGAGCAGCTTTGCGTGTTTGAAGCCATCCCCAGCCGGGATCTGCTGCTCCACACCGGGGCAGGCCGCCCCTCCTTAAAGGCACTGGTCAATGCCGGAATGGTGGAGCTCTATGAGAAGGAGACCTACCGAAGACCGCAGATCCATATTGGAGAAACCGAGCCGCTGCCGGTGCTTTCCGCAAAACAGCAGGAGGCTTTTGAAGGGATTCAAAGTCTCGCCGCTGCCGGCACAAGCGGCGCGGCACTGCTTTTTGGAGTGACCGGAAGCGGGAAGACCAGTGTGTATATCCACCTGATCGCCGAGCAGCTCAAGCGCGGCAAGGACGTCATCCTGCTGGTGCCGGAGATTGCGCTGACGCCGCAGATGATTGAGACCTTCTCCGCCCATTTCGGAAACGAAGTGGCGGTTCTCCATTCCAGCCTCTCCATCGGAGAACGCTATGATGAATGGAAGCGGGTGCGCTGCGGCAAAGCCCGGGTGGTGATCGGAACAAGAAGCGCTGTTTTTGCGCCCTGCCAGAATCTCGGCCTCATCATCATCGATGAGGAGCAGGAGGAGACCTACAAGTCCGAAAACATCCCACGCTACAACGCGCGGGATGTGGCAAAATATCGCTGCGCTGCGGCAAACTGTCTGCTGCTGCTGGGCTCGGCCACGCCGGATATCGTCAGCATGCATGCCGCCCAGACTGGGCGCTATCGCTACTTTTCGCTCCCTGAACGCTTTAACGAGCAGGAGCTCCCGGACGTCCGTATCGTGGACATGAAACGGGAGCTGCGCCGCGGCAACGGCGGCAGCATCAGCTCCTTCCTTCGTGACGAGCTTGCGGAGAACATCAGCAGGGGAGAGCAGAGCATTCTCTTTATCAACCGACGGGGAGCAAACCGCCTTATCAGCTGCGGAGAATGCGGGTATACCTACCGCTGCCCTCGCTGCAGTGTGTCGCTGACCTACCACAGTGCAAACAACAGGCTGCTCTGTCACTACTGTGGGTATTCCAGAAGGCCGGATGATGCATGCCCGGAGTGCGGCGGTGCGCTCAAGCATATCGGGGCCGGCACCCAGATGGTGGAGAGCGAGCTCAAGGAGCTTTTTCCCGATGTAGAGGTCCTGCGGATGGACACCGATACGGTGACACCCGCCGGCTCACATGAGAAGCTGCTGGACCGTTTCCGGCATGAGAACATCCCCATTATGGTCGGCACCCAGATGGTGACCAAGGGACTGAATTTTGAAAACGTGACTTTAGTCGGTGTGATTTCAGCCGATCAAAGTCTTTACGCGGGCGACTACCGGGCTGGAGAGAGAACTTTTTCTTTGATCACGCAGGTGGTAGGCCGCAGCGGCCGCGGAAAAAAGCCCGGCCGCGCCGTGATCCAGACCTTCACACCGGACAACGAGACCATCCTGCAGGCTGCCATGCAGGACTACGATGCGTTTTACCGCGCGGAAATCGAACTGCGCAAGCTGCAGAACACGCCGCCTTTTTCGCAGATGCTCTCCATCACGGTTTCCGGCATGAATGAGGAGCACGTCTACCGGGCCTGCCGCGCTATGCGGCAGAGACTGGACGGGCTGCTTACGGCTGACGGCAGCGCGCAGATCCTTGGCCCGGCTCCGCTGGCAGTGGTAAAGGTCAACAACCGCTATCGCTATCGCGTGATGATTTACGGCAGCAGCCATGCAGCCATCCGCGGTAAGATCGCCGGTGTTGTGATGGAATGCTGCCAGGATAAGAGATTTTCCGACGTGTCCGTCTACGCGGACAACGACCCGAACGACTAGCAGAATTTCCTGGACAGACAGCATGCCGCTGCCGTCTGATCCGATTCAGACAAAGTGCGCAGCGGCGGAATGGAGAAGAAGATGGCACTGAGAAATGTCCTGACCAAGGAAGAGCCCGGGTTGTATAAAAAGAGCCGCCCGGTGAAAGACTTTAACCCCCGTCTGCACCAGCTGCTGGACGATATGGCCCAGACCCTGGCCACACAAAACGGCGTCGGTCTGGCGGCACCGCAGGTGGGCGTTCTGCGCCGCGCGGTGATCGTGCTGGAGACCAACGTTCCTGAGGGGGAAGAAGATTATCTGATCGAGCTGATCAACCCGGAGATTATTGAGAGCTCCGGCGAGCAGTACGGCCCCGAAGGCTGCCTGAGCGTTCCCGGCGAATACGGGCTTGTGAAACGGCCTATGAATGTCAAAGTCCGCGCTCAGAACCGCAACGGGGAGTTTTTTGAAGTAGAGGGCACGGGCCTCACCGCCCGCTGCTTCTGCCACGAGATTGACCATCTGGACGGGGTGGTCTTTACCTCCAAATGTGACCGGATGCTCACCGAGGAGGAACTGGAAAAGGGAGAATTTGCGTAAAGGCGGAATCACGCATGCGGGTTGTTTTTATGGGAACGCCGGATTTTGCATCGGCTTCCCTGAAAAAGCTGATTGAAGAGAAATTTGAGATCGTCGGCGTCTTTACCCAGCCGGACAAGCCCAAGGGCCGAGGCATGGAGATGAGCTTCTCCCCGGTGAAGGAGCTGGCGCTGCAGCACGATCTGCCGGTGTATCAGCCGGAGAAGATGCGGGACGGGACGGCGCTTGCCATCCTGGAAGAGCTGCGGCCCGACATTCTGGCTGTGGTGGCCTACGGGCGCATTCTGCCCGATGAGATGCTTGAACTGCCGAAGTACGGGGCGGTGAACGTTCACGGTTCGCTGCTGCCAAAATACCGTGGAGCGGCGCCTATCCAATGGGCGGTACTCAACGGGGACAAGGTGACCGGTGTGAGTACCATGTATCTGGCCCACGACATGGACACCGGTGATGTGATCTATACAGAAGAGACCGAGATCGGAGAGTTTGAAACCTCCGGCGAGTTATTTGACCGGCTGAAGGACATGGGCGCTGCGCTGCTTGTGAGGACGCTGCGGGACATCGAAGCGGGCACAGCACCGAGAACCCCGCAGAACCACGCGGAGGCCAGCTATGTCAAAATGCTGGATAAATCCATTTGTCCCATCGACTGGAACAAGAGTCCCCGTGAGATCGTCAAGCATATATACGGTCTGCAGCCCTGGCCGGTCGCCACCATGGAGTTGGAGGGCAAGAGCTATCGCGTGTTTTCCGCGGCTTATACCGGTCGTAAAAGCGACAAGGTCCCCGGCAGTCTGATCGCCGCCGGAGAAGATGGACTGGAGTTTGTCTGCGGAAATGGGGAAACCCTGCTGATTACGGAACTTCAGGCTCCCGGCAAGAAACGGATGCTGGTCTCGGACTTTCTCCGCGGACATCGGGTGGCGCTCTCATGAGCGCACAGGCGAATGCCCGGCAGGCAGCACTGGAAACACTGATGCGCTGCCGCAGGGACGGCGCCTGGTCGGGAGCGACTTTGGATGCCTGTATCCGCAGGTTCAACCTGGATCGCAGAGATGCGGCCTTTGCCTCCCGCCTGGTGCTCAGTGTGTTGGAAAATACCGCTTACAGCGATTTCGTGATCGGATGCTACAGCAAGGGAAAGCTGGAACCGCAAGTGCGGGATATCCTCCGGCTTGGTACGGCACAGCTCTTGTTTCTGGACCGTGTGCCGGTCAGCGCGGCTGTGAACGAAACCGTGTCTCTCTGCCGACAAAACGGATGCCAGAGAGCAGCCGGGCTGGTCAACGCGGTGCTGCGGAAAATTACCGATCATCGCACCTGCCTTCCAGAGGTCCCGGGAAAGGGGACATCGGTATATCTCTCCGTGCGTTACAGCCACCCGCTGTGGCTTGCCCAGGAACTGGTGCAGCGAAAGGGATATGTCTTCACTGAGGCATGCTTTGCCGCAAACAATGAGCCTGCGCCTTTGAACCTGCAGGTGAACACGCTGAAAGTTTCTGAGGCGGATTACACCAGGGCGCTGACCAGAACCGAAATTCCATTTACGGTACCTGAGGAACCGGCTGGATGCCTGTTGCTTGACGGCGGATTGGCCCAGGAGCTGCCGGGCTTTGACGACGGGCTTTTTTATGTGCAGGATCGCGCGGCACGGATGTCTGTGGAGTTTGCGGCGCCTTTGCCCGGCATGCGTGTGCTGGATGCCTGCGCCTGTCCAGGCGGCAAGTCCTTTGCGGCCGCCATCCGGATGGGCAACCAGGGGCACATTCTCTCCTGCGATATTCACGAGAAGAAGCTGGGCCTTCTCCGCTCCGGGGCGGAGCGCCTTGGGATCGGGATCATTGAGACCCGGGCCATGGACGCCAGGGAGTTTGAACCGACTTTGAATGAGGGTTTTGATCTTGTGATCGCGGACGTACCTTGTTCTGGCTTTGGCGTGATCCGTAAAAAGCCGGAGATCCGATACAAAAGGGAAGAGGAGATCCAGGCGCTGCCTGAGATTCAGCTTGCCATTTTGAGCAATCTCGCGCGTTATGTGGCTCCCGGCGGCACGCTGCTCTATTCCACCTGCACGGTGCTGGAACAGGAGAACGAAGCGGTTGTGCAGGCCTTTCTGGAAACGCATCCAGAATATGAAACCAGGCCGCTGCATACCAAGGGCATTGACGCTCCATCCGGCATGGTGACATTCTGGCCCAATGTGGACGGGACGGACGGCTTTTTCGCGGCTATCTTAAAAAAGAAGAATCAATAAGGATTTATCATGGACTTTTGGGAAGATAAAAAGGATATCCTCTCTCTGCTGCCGGAGGAGCTGGAGGCGGACTTTGTCGCCATGGGCGAACAGAAATTCCGCGCGGGCCAGGTTTTCCAGTGGCTCTCCCGCGGCGTTCGGGATTTCGATGGGATGAGCAATCTCTCGAAGGCGCTGCGTGAGAAGCTGAAAGAGCGGTATTTCCTCTATGCGCCCAAGGTCCTTTCCAAGCAGGTCTCCGCTATAGACGGGACCATCAAGTATCTCTGGGAGCTTCGGGACGGCAATGCTGTGGAGACCGTTGTCATGAGCTACAAACACGGCAACACCGTCTGCGTCTCCTCCCAGGTGGGCTGCCGGCAGGGCTGCGCCTTCTGCGCGTCCACCATCGGCGGCCTGGTCAGAGGACTGCAGCCTTCCGAGATTCTGGATGAAGTGTTGTTTTCCGAGCTGGACTCGGGAAAGAAGATTTCCAACATTGTGCTCATGGGCATTGGGGAACCCTTGGACAATTATGACAATGTCATGCGCTTTTTGCGTCTGGTGAACCACCCCAAGGGACTCAATATCGGGATGCGGCACATCTCCCTGTCCACCTGCGGCTTGATCGAGCGCTTTGATGATCTGGCCGGGGAGGATATGCAGCTGACGCTCTCGGTGTCCCTCCATGCGCCGGACGACGAGACCCGCTCCAAAATCATGCCGGCCAATCACGGCCGGGGTGTGGAAAAACTGATTGACGCGTGCAGGACCTATTACGAAAAAACCGGACGGCGCATTTCTTTTGAATACGCAATGATCGACGGCGTCAATGACAGTCCGGCCCAGGCAAAGCTCCTGGCTAAACATGCCAGGACAGTCGCGGCGCACGTCAATTTGATCCCGCTCAACCACGTGGAGGAGCGACAATTTCAGCCCTCCACGCCGGATCATATGAAAACCTTCATCAAAATCCTGGAGGACGCCGGCGTTAACGTCACGGTTCGCAGAAGACTCGGCAACGATGTAGACGCCTCCTGCGGTCAACTCAGAAGGAAGATGCAGGCAAAGGGGAAAGGAGGTACGGCGTAAGCATGAAAAGCTTTGGATTGACGGATAAGGGCAAAGTCCGCAAAGATAACCAGGACTGCTTTATCATCGAAAAATGCCAGTCGAAGGCCTGCATGATTGTTGCACTCTGCGACGGTATGGGCGGGGCTAAGGCGGGCGGCATTGCCAGTCAGCTTTCCAACAAGGCCTTTGTTTCCTATATCTATGCCAAGCTGACCTCCCGCGTCAGCCGTACCGTGGATTATAAGCGTATGCTCTCCGACGCCTGCGCAGAAGCCAACGGCGTCTCCTACGAGTACTCCCATTTTGACGACGCCTTCAGCGGCATGGGCACCACCATCGTGGGGGGCGTGGTTAAGAACAATGGGAATGGATATATTATAAACGTGGGCGACAGCCGCGCCTATCACATTTCCCGCCGCTCCAACAGCATTTACCAGATCACCCGGGATCACTCCCTGGTTGAGGAACTGATGGAGGCCGGCGCCATTACCAAGGAACAGGCCCGCAATCATCCCCAGAAGAACATCATCACCCGCGCGCTGGGTTCCGATTATGAGGTGGAATGCGACTATTACGAGTTCAGTCTCCAGAGCGGCGACTGCCTGTTGATGTGTTCGGACGGGCTCTCGAACATCGTTTCCGACCTGGAGATGCTGGAGTACGCCAAGGAATACCAGGAGCCGGAGCTGCTCTGCCGCGCACTGATGAGCAAGGCGCTCAACCGCGGCGCCAAAGACAATGTTACGGTTGTTGCGCTGATGCGCTGATTCCTCATAAACGGAGGAGAATATGGATCAAAACGATAAGTATATCGGTCAGATCCTGGATGATCGCTATGAGATTCAGGAGCTGATCGGCGAGGGCGGCATGTCCATGGTCTACCGGGCCACCGACCGGCGACTCAACCGCAAGGTGGCTGTCAAGATCATGCGCGACGACATGGCCTCGGACGAGGAGTTCAGAAGCACCTTCTGTTCGGAGGCCCACGCGGTTGCCATGCTCTCGCACCCCAACATCGTCGGCGTCTATGACGTGAGTCACAGCGACGAGATCGAATACATCGTGATGGAGCTGGTTGACGGAATCACGCTGCGGCAGTATATGGACAGACGTGGGGCCCTCCAGTGGCGCGAGGTGCTGCACTTTACACGTCAGATCGCCCGAGCCCTCGCCCATGCCCATGAGCGTGGGATCATCCACCGGGATATCAAACCCCAGAACATTCTGATGCTGCGTGACGGCACGGTGAAGGTGGAGGATTTTGGCATCGCCGCGCTGGAAAACGAAGCCCATGAGAGCGATGGCCAGGCCATTGGCTCCATCCACTATATCGCACCCGAACAGGCCCGTGGCGAGCTGCCGGATGCACGCAGTGACCTGTATTCCCTTGGCATTGTGATGTACGAAATGCTCACCGGGCAGAAACCCTATGAGGGTGAGACCATAGGGGAAATCGCGGTCCAGCACATGAACGCCAATCCCAAAGCGCCCCATGAGCTGGTGAAGGATGTACCGGCTGAGTTGGAACGCATTACCCTCAAGGCCATGTGCGCCGATATGGAGCAGCGTTACCAGAGTGCCGGCGACCTGCTGGAGGATCTGGAAACATTCATTCAGGACCAGTTGAAAGCTGCGGAGCCGGAGGAGAAGGAAGAGAGCTTTGACAACCCCGCTGTCATGCCCATCCGGTCTGTCAGCGAACTGGACCGGGCGCGCTATCAGCTCCGGCACCGGCGAGCCCGCCGCGTGACCTATCTTTTGGGTACCTTTGGTGCACTGGCGGTCTGTCTGTACCTGTTTTTCTTTATGTGGGACTTCTGGTTGGGAGAGATTTTTTCACCTGCCGAACGTATTTCACTGCCGAGTTTTATAGGACAGGATTATCAGAAAGTGCTGGACAACGCCGAGTACGCCTCCATGTACAGTTTTGATGTGGTCTACGTCATCAATACACAGAAGGAGAGCGGCACCATTCTGGCACAGAACCCGGATCCCGGCCGAAGCATGATGGTAACACCCGAGGGGATCAAGGTCGAGCTCTCCGTCAGCACCGGCATTGTATTCAATCCGGTGCCGGATGTGATCAACCTGGATTACCGTGAGGCCAAGAACCGCCTGCAGCAGGCGGGCTTTGTGGTGGATATTGAAAACGAGACCTCTGATTCTGTCACCAAGGACTATGTGATCAGCACCAGCCCAAACGCCGGTGAGCAGATGAGTTCCGGCTCCACGGTCTACGTTACTGTCAGCACCGGGCCGCAGATCAGCTATGTGCGCATGCCTAATGTGATCGGCCTGTCTGAGGACGCAGCCATGAACAAACTGGAGAGCGCAGGACTCAGCTTCGGCGGGTCCGACCGCATCACCAGCGATGTGGACGCGGGAACGGTCATCGGACAGAGCGTGGACGCTTTCACCGAGGTGGAGGAACACGCCAAGATATATCTGAAGGTCTCTTCGGGACCTCTGGAATAGGAGAGTCGGCCAAAGGATGGCAGAAGGAATCATCGTCAAAGCGCTCAGCGGATTTTATTATGTGGAGTCTGAGGGGACTAGAATCGAATGCAAGGCACGCGGCCGTTTCCGCCTGGACGGAAGCTCGCCCCTGGTGGGCGACCGTGTCCAGTGCAGTTTGGACGCAAACGGGAAGGGCAGGATCGACCGGATGGAGGAGCGAAAGAACTGGTTCATCCGTCCGGCGGTGGCCAACATCGATACGCTTGTCTTCATTGCGGCCAATACCAATCCCATAACCGACCCCTTTTTAATCGACCGCATCTCCGTCATTGCGGCGGAGGCCTCCTGCGAACTGGTCATCTGCGTGAACAAGACGGACATCGACCCCGGTGACAGACTTGTGGACATTTTCAGCGGCGCGGGGTTTCGCGTGATCCGCACCAGCGCCGAAACAGGCGAGGGGATGGACGCGCTGCGCGCGGCACTGAAGGGTAAGGTCAGCGCCTTCACGGGCAATTCCGGCGTGGGAAAATCCAGTATCCTCAATGTTCTGCTTCCTCAGGCCAACATCAAAACCGCCGAGGTCAGCAACAAGCTGGGCCGCGGCAAGCACACCACCCGGCATGTGGAGATCTACGCGCTGGGTGACAATACATACATTGCCGATACGCCGGGCTTCTCCTCCCTGGATGTGACCATGACCAACACGATTCTGAAGGAGCAGCTCCAGTATGACTTCATTGATTTTGAGCCATTTCTGGGCCGGTGCCGTTTTCACGACTGCGCTCATTTGAAGGAGCCGGACTGCGCGGTGACGCGCGCGGTAGCGGAAGGCAAGATTGCAGAGAGCCGTTACCGTTCCTACGTCAGGCTCTACGAGTTGAGCGCACAGCATAAGTTCTGGGAGTACAAGGACGAGTAAAAAGAACAGGGAATATTCAATCCGCCCTCCGCGTAAACTGAGACGAGTTTACATCGCGGGGGGCGGTTTTTTGCGCAGAGGACGAAACAACCTGCTGGGCTTGGCTGCGATTATGGCGGGTGTGATCATTATCCTGTCGCTGGTTCTGCCTTCGGCCTTCTGGTGGTTCATCCTTGCGGCGCTCCTGATCTGTTTTGGATTCTGGTATATTCGCTGCTGCTGATGAACCGTAAAAGGCGGAGAAGCATGGAATGGGGAAGCTGATAGAGGAGCGGAGTAGCATGAGGATCTTTGTATTCAAACTGCCGAGACTGCTTGCCGGGATACTGGCAAAACTGCGAAAAATGGAATAATCCAAGGACACAGGGGCAGGGAATCTCCCGTGTCCGCAGATCTCCATCTGCCGCTTGTGGAGATCAAAGGAAATCAATGAGCGGCAGCTGGAGGAGTCAAATGGAAATTCGATTTGAGAATAAAATGAGCCGGGCCTATCAGGAAGTCGGTTTTGTCAGCAAGCGCGTTCAGGAGACCGCGGAGTGCGTGGTGCCGGATACGGAAGAGGACATCGGAAAAATCGCATCCGTTCAGGCGGACGTGCTGCTCAAAAGCAAGGATCTTGGAGGCAGGGGAGTTCTGGTCTCGGGGGAGGCGAGAGCGTTCCTGCTGGTCATAGACGAACAGCAGAACAGACTTTCCCTGATGCGGCTGAGCAAAACCTTTACTGTGGACCTGGATCTGCCCGAGCAGAACACGGAACTGGTGACACAGGCAGTGCTTCAGGTACAGGCGGTGGACGCGCGCATTTTAAACCCGCGCAAGGTATCGGTGAGCTTTGAACTGAATGCCGCCCTTTGCTGTTATCGAAGCGAGAGCCTCCCGGTTGAAAGCGATCTCCCTGACGCATTGAGAGAAGGCCTGCATGTAAAGCGGGAGAAGACGGGGGTCCTCCTTCCGAATGCGGTCTGCGAAAAAACATTTGCGCTGACGGAACAGTTTCCGTTCCCGGCGGGTAAACCGGCGCCCGCCCGCCTGGTATCAGAACAAACGGCGTTTTCTGTACAGGATTGTCAGCTGATCGGAAGC
>JAEEGL016107639.1_pt1 | contig 10853 bp, 7 predicted proteins | sample 9134231 | NCBI WGS metagenome assembly JAEEGL01 (sample SAMN16246548, study PRJNA631951) | gut metagenome | biome: gut microbiome; feature: rumen; material: fiber-attached | host: Bos | place: Iran: Karaj | collected 2018-10
ACCCCCTGCGCATCACCAAGCGCGTAGACATCGGTCTCTATCTTGACGCAGGCCAGGAAGAGGAGGTCCTCCTCCCCCAACGCTACGACACCCCCGACATGCATATCGGCAACGAGATAGAAGTGTTCCTCTACCCCGACCACGACGAGCGCCTCGTGGCCACCACGGAGCATCCCATCGCCAAGGTCGGCGAGTTCGCCTGGCTCGAGTGTGCCTGGACCAACGAGTATGGCGCTTTCCTAAAATGGGGACTCATGAAAGACCTCTTCTGTCCCTTCCGCGAACAGAAGCAGCGCATGGAGCGCGGCCACACCTACTACGTCTACATTATGGAGGATTCCAAGACCCACCGCTTGATGGCCACCGCGAAGGTGGAACGCTACCAGCAGACCACCGGCCGCCAGCGCGCCCTCGACTTCGCCGAGCAGCTGTTGCGCTACCTCCACGAGAACGACGGCTTCTGTCCGCTCACCGACCACTCACCGTCAGAGGAAATCGCAGCTCGCTTCAGTGTCTCCAAGAAAGCTTACAAACAAGCTGTCGGGGATCTCTACCGAAGACGCCTTATCACCATTGCCGACGACGGCATTAGATTAGCATAAAAAAGCGGGCTGCTCAACGTGAGCAGCCCGCTTTTTATGATTCATGTCTTATTACTCTGCGATACAGATAGAAACACGGTTCAGGTCGTTCTCAGCGAACGGCTGTACGCGAGCACCCTTAGAGTCGTAGCTGATACGGCTCTCGGCGATACCGTACTGCTCCTTCAGGGCCTTCACAACGGCGTCAGCACGCTGAGCGGCCAGACGGTCGTTGATCTTGTCGTTACCAGTGCCAGCATCAGCATAACCTGTGACAATCACCTTTGACTCAGGATACTTAGCCATATAGTCGGCGATATCCTTCACCTTCTGAGCCTCAGTGTCGCGGATGTCAAACTTGTTGATCAGGAAGAACACGTCACGACGGATAGGCTCAATCTTCTCAACAACAACGGGTGCGGGCTCCGGCTCCGGCTCGGGCTCAACAACGGGCTCCGGCTCGGGAACGGGTGCGGGAGGCACAATCTTGTTGTAGGTCTTGCCGAGGTTGATGCGCAGACCAGCCAGTGCGTTGAAGTACCAGTCGGGGTTCTCAGCCTTCTTTGAGTTGTAGTGGTCGTCCAGAAGGTTGGCGTTACCCTCGAGCGTGAAGCTCACAGCGTCGCTCAGACGGAAAGCCAACTCAAGACCAGCGCGGCCGAAGGGGCGGATCTTAGAGCCATCCCACAGATACTCCAGCTCGTAGTTGCTCACATTCAGACCCTGAGCTCGGATGTCAGCTCCAACAGCAATAGCTTCATCGTTATCCCAACCAATGTTAGCACCACCACCAAGGAAAGCTGTAATAATCAGCAGACGCAGGGGGTTGTAACCACCGATAAGGTTTGACAGATTGAACATCAGGTCAATGCCAGGAGCTACATACTTCCACTTGTAAGTCTTGGTAATAGCAGGATTGCCATAGCCATTCCAGCCGCCCTTTGACTGCCAGCCGTTAGCCTGCAGACGAGCTGCGAAGACGGGGCTGAACTGATAACCGAGACCGAGCTGCACGTTCGGTGAGATGAGGTCACCAAACTTGGCCTCACCAAGAGTGTACTGTGCACCACCCTCAAGGTTGAGGAAGAAGTGCTTCTGGAATTCATACTTGTTACCCTCATTGTCCGTATAAACGGCCTGAGCAGATACTGAGCCTGCTCCTAAAATGAACAGGGCAGCAGCAAACAAATTTCTCAATGTTTTCATAATTGTATTTAAATTAATGATATATTTCTACACATTTCGTTGGCAAAGTTACAAACTTTTTTCGATTCTCCTACAAAAATCGCCAAAAATCTTTAATTTTCACCGTTTTTTTTAACATTATCGACGTTTAAGGCTGCACAGGACGGATTGGCATGCCAATGTATCGTTCACTATAGGTAATAGATGATGAGCCATCATCATAGAAATTAAGTACTTCGCCGTATTTATTCGCATTAGCAGGAAGACTCGTATCCAGCTTGCCTATCCAGTAATTGCCAGTACTACCACTGAAATTCACATTGCCATTACCTGTCATATAGCCACCGGCAGGCAAGAAAATACTGTTGCCATTAGGTCCAGTGATAGTATAGCCTCCTCCATTCTGCGTAGTCCAGACCCAAGTACAGCGCTCGCGCAGCTCATTAACTTCTGCACGTGTGGGCATTCTCCAAGTGCCTTTCCAGCGCACATGGGCGGCATCGTATTCCGTTCCACAGATATCAGCGCCAATGTCTGCATAGCCATTCTCACCATTTGCATCTGTATGCACATAGTTGGTTGGATTGAGCGGCAAACGCTGTTCCGTGTCACCCCAAGCGATGTACTCTCCAGCAGGATTGGTGGTAGTAGCACCAATATTGCAATTAGCCCATTTCACACTCAGTCCCAAGTTTACTGCCTGGCCGGCGATTGGCGTAGGAGGCTCAATCGGAGTGACAGGATCTGTAGGTTCCGTAGGATCGGTTGGATCTGTAGGATCGGTTGGATCTACAGTGGGCTGATAGCTGGTCGATTCCTCGTACACAGCACGTATAGGCATACGATAGGACTTTGGTCCGTTATGCATATTAGCACCAACAGCGAGCATCAGAACATAATAAGGCCGAGCGTCAGCAGGATTGGCTTCCGCTGTCCAATACCATGCGAATGATGATTGGGCAACCTGATGAGTAGAGTTAACAAGACCACATTTAGGAATCACAATCGTCTTATTAGTCCTCATACTGGTAATCGTCCATGTCATATTTGCCGGATTTTCGTAAAGGTTACACACGGTGGGATCCAACAGTTCCTGGAATTCACTGACTTTCGGCATACGCCATTTGCCACCCCACTTGGCCTGAGCTATGTCATAGCGGGCATCACCACCGATATAGGCAGACGTATTGCCGACCGCATAGTCAACATCATAGTAACTGGTCAAAGTACCTGTAATGTCACCCCAGCCTATGTATTTACCGGCCTCCTCAGGCATAGTAGCACCGACGTTCCATGTTGCCCACTTCACACTGAGTCCCATATCAACATACTCCGGCTCAGGGAAACTCGTGGTATGGAAAGCACCACCAGCCTCTCCGTACACAGTTTTACCCTTGATAACAGCATAAGGCAGATAGTAATACGTAACATCCGACTGCAGACCAGCCAGCTGTAATGTTGCCGTACCATTAGCAGACAGATAAGTGGCCGCTGTTGTTGTTGACAACTTCTGGGAAGTGCCCTCAGGTAGCGTATTAGATGTACTGTAAAGCACACCATATTCAAAAACGCCATAACTACTATAAGAACCGCTAAACTGTAGGTTTATTGTTGCCGAATTGACACCTGCTATACCTTTAGAATTCGTAACGGCAGCAGCAGTGACAGACATATTGATACTGGCCTCCCCATTAACGGCTCGGAGGGCACAGCCCATGTAACGCGCCAAACCCTCCACGGTTGGTTTTGCTGCAGTACCACCCTTGGTAAATGCCAGGGCAAATGCCTGACTTTTATCAGCTGTGTTCAATGAACCACTCCAATAGCTCAACGTCGTCCCTACCTCTAACATATCTTGACCGTTGCGATAGCCCACGGCTGGCAGGAAGATACTATCAGTCGCTTCGCCATATACCAAGAAGCCCAGACTGTCTTCTTTCTCTTTCCACTCCCAAGTACAGTTATCAATCAACTCCTGCAGCTCCTCGTTGGTCGGCAGACGCCATTGTACAGATTCTGTAGACCACAGCTGTCTGATGATGTCATTTCCTGTACCAGTGATATCTCCCGTAGGCGTTTCCACTGGGTACCACTTGGCATTGACTGATTTGTTCAGACCAGTAACATCGCCCCAGCCAACATACCAACCAGCGTCCGTCGCTTTGGTGGCGCCTAAGTTAACGTCAGCCCATTTCACACTGAGACCTAAGTCCTTAGCCACTGGGATAGCAGCACCCTGAGGCAGTTCGGCGACATTGACAGGTGAAAAGGTGAGTGAATCCATATCCCAAACGGAAATTTCGTCAATCACTTGCCCACCGTAATAAATCTTGAGCATACGCTGTGCCCCGGCAGTGAGCGGCAGCAGTAAAAGGGCGACAAGCCCTACTATGAGGTGTTTTTTCATTTCTTCTGTATCTTGTAAGATTGGTGATTAACGCTAATGATATATAGACCAGCAGGCAGTTCGTCAAGGTGTATGACTGCCGTATCAGGTGTACGTGCTACCCTTGCTGAGACCATAGTGCCACGTGCATCATAGATGCTGATGGGCACGGATTCGTCGATACCGCTCAACCAGACGGTGCGTCCATCAGTATATCGGAACCCGAAGGGACATGCAGCATCAGAAAGACCCACAATTATCTCATCAACAAAGGTCACGTTCAAAGTGATGCGCTCTTCATCCTCAGGCATAACGAAAGCGTAATGTGAGTCTTCTTCCGTCAGTTTCGGCGTCAGGGTTTCCTCGTCAAGAAGCCAGCCTGTTGCCGGAATAATCCATATCTTGATCGTTTCACCAGGCAACGCACAAATATTACTAATAGCCACGCGTCCATAGGAAGTCTCAAATAAGGATACTGTTTCCAAATCATTATTAACCGCAATAGATTCACCGTTAATAACAACATAAACGGTAGTATCTTTATAAATAGTAAACTCAGTTGAGAGCGTACCTGTATAGTTGTCGTTGCCTGTTACAGTAACAGTGGCGGTACCTGGATTCACATTATTCGAATAGTTCACCGTATAATCTGTGCCACCCGTCAGAACAGTATCTTCCAAGCGCACAGAGACTTCTGGCTCAATGGCCTGCCCTGTATAACGATAACGCACGCCATCAGGCAATGTCAGCATTGCAGAACTGATATTAACAGGATCTACCGGATCTGGCTCCGTAATAAAAGGCACATAGACCGGCGACAAGCCACTCACAGGTGTCGGATATTCAACGAGTGCGATATAAGGAATCTCGTTGACACTACCAGCCTGACTCTCAGGTGCGTCATCAGTAGCCAATAACGATACGACCTCTAAACGGTCGACTGTGGCATACTCTATCGGATATGATGTAGAAAATGTCTCAGACTGAATCACCATCTGAGTGGAAGTAAAAACCACTCGTGGACAGGTAGATAGCCTGAAAACCTGCGGCTCACCTGACTTTAGGCGCACCGTAAGTTGGTACTCTACAGCAGCATAAGTAGCTACTGTAGAGAACACCGATAAAACGGTCAGAAGGAGAGTTGATAGGAATCGCATGAATCGTTCACTTCATTTGGTGTATCAACAATAACTTTAAAGTAGAAGGTCTTGGGACTATTGGCATCATTACTGAATATCTGAACCTCACGTACCATCTCCTGGGGCAGGAATTCCCTACCACTGAACGTAAAGTGCAGTGTCGTCGAGCGGCCAGCACTTATCGGGGAGTGTGAGTAGTCAATAGTAGTACAGTCACAAGTGGTCATGATAGTATCGATAACAAGTTCACGGCCCCCATCATTACGCACCTCAATATCAAAAGATTTTGGTTCGTCCATGATATAGACCGTCCCTATATCCAGACTGTCAACGCTGAGCGACAACCGGGGCGGCTCATTACTCTGACGACAGCCTGATACTATCATAACGGGCAATATAACGGCCCAAAGCGGGTAAAACAGTTTCTTCATCAAAAGATTTCTCTTGTGCCCTCAGCCTCGGGATCGAAAATGGTAAGATACCATTGACCATCGCGACGGACGGGATTTAAATACAAACGCATAATTCCTTCCTCGGTATCGAGATGTCCGGAGGAGACGACTTGAAGGAGATAAATCAGCCGGTTGTTTGTCTCAGTATAAAGGCTGAAGCCTTTTAACTTAACACCGTAATTCGGCAGCTGACGCATCGTCTTCAAGAACTGCTGGCGTTCTGCGTCCGACAGTTCCACAATAGAATCATTATGCAGAGCACGCAACATAGAAGCAGCATACTCATAGTCTTTCTCCTTAAAAGCGGCAATATATTCCTGTGCCAGTGAACGGATAGCTGACGTATCAGAAGCCGTAAACTCAAGATGAGGCGGTACAAGCATCACCTCTGGAGAAGTCTCTTGTTTTTTATTGCCACCACACGATGCTACAATAAGAGCCATCAGGAAAAGTGGCAGATAGAACTTAATCAATTTCATGTTTGTTGTTTAAGAATAAAGGGGAGGAGTATGCACCCCTCCCCTTTGTCATATAGGATGAATCTGTTTATTACTTCATCTGACGGGCCTGTGTAGCCTTAGTCTTGATATCAACAGTGGTGTAGATAGCACCCTTATAGCTGTCGACATCAGTGTAGACATCATTGCCATCGTTCCAGTTACCACCCCACTGATAGATAATCTTAAGCGGGATACGAACGGTGAACTCCTGTACAGAAGAACCGAGGTTCGTGTACTCGATGTAACCGAAGTCACCCTGCAGAGGAGCAGCGGTAGCAACCGGCGTATAGAGACCACCATTTGCAACATTCGTAGCGTTGTAAGTAACAGTGAACTCAACCAGCTGGCTCAGATCCTTCAGCTTCGTAGCGGGCACAGAGCCGGGATCCTGGTTCATGTTCGTCAATACATTCTGGTTCTGAGCAATATTCTGGGCAGTTCCAATAGTAAGGTCGGTACCGATTACCTGGATTGCACGGATATTGTAGAAGTACCAGTAGTTGGTCTTGAACGGGTTGTAATCGTTCGTGCCAAGTACCAGACGCCAGTCAGTCAGGTTAACCAGGTCACGCAGGTAAACAATCTGCTTGTTAGCAGTAGCAGCATCCTGCATCTCTGCGTCATTGCTCGTCACGTTGATAGGACGGATGAAGCGTACCTGAATAGGCTCACAAGACAGAGGAATGGGGCAAGTGCCATACTTAGCGGTCACAGTGACATAAGCGGTCAGCACGTCATCAGCCAGTTCCTTTCTACCCTTGTAGTTCAGCAGAGCCTCAGCAAAACCAGTGTGCTTGTAAACAACACTCATGTGGTTGATATCCTTATCAGCTGCAACATTTGTATTGTAAACGAGTTCTGCGATTTCCATCTCAGGCTCGTCAACCTGCTGGGTCTGATCATTGTTCTTATCCCAGAATGCCTTCAGCAGCTTGTTGGTACCAGCAGCGCCATCAGCAATCTTCAGAACGAAGTTCTCAACCTTACCCTCGTAGACACCCTTGAACGACTTGGCCAAGTCATTACCGTCCTTATCCTTCAGTGTGAACTCAAGAGCGAGATTAACATCGAAGTTGTCAGGAGCGTTCTGGAAGGTGATGAATGCGGCCTTATCAGTAGCACTGGTGAGATCGACAATCTTATTGCCTACGAAGGCAGCCTGAATCGTCTGCTCGAGCGGCTGAGCAACAGAGTTAGCCTTACCAGTTTCCTTCTTTCCATCCTCAGGAGTCCAAGTGTTTGCGTGAACCTCAACGAGGCCAGAACGCTCTTCCCAAGAATTGCGTGCATACCAGTAGTTGGCATTCTTACGGTTAGCCCAGTTAACGGCACCTGTAATAGCAGCACCCTCATTAACAGTCAGTGCACCGGTGTTGAACACAACATAGATATCCTTGCTGGGATCAGATGACTCACCCAAGGCATTCGGCTTATAGATGTAACGCACAGCAATGCTCAGAACTGAAGGACGAGATGTGCTACCTGCAGCCTTGTAGACGAGATTGCGCATATCATTTGCTGAAACAGTCCAATTCAGAACCTCAGACTCACTATCCTCAGCGTTAGGCATACGGGTAACCGTACCAGTATCAGCGACAGCGGCTACAAAGAGACGCTCCTTAGGATTGTTCGGGTTAACAGCACCAACACGATACTGCTTCATAATTGAACCGCCAGCAGTCTTAACCTCAGGTTTCCAGTCTTCGTCAAAGGTCTTCTTCGACACTCCAGCAAGAGCATAGAGATCAAGCTCGGTCTCAATCCAAGTCGTTGTGAAGCTAAAGGCTGTACCGGGCCATGTGGCGCCACCACAGTTCTGCGTGTATGTCCAAGGAACATCAACCGACCATGCATCGCCAGTGTAAGAGATGAAGCGACGATAATCAGATGCCGGAGTTTCAGGATCCTTAACATCAGTAATCAAGAAGCGGATGTAGCCATAGTCGAGCACATCGCCAGTAGAAGTCTCAACAAGAGATACGCGAACCAGCGGAGTACGACCTACGAGCTGCTTAGTCTGATACTGGTCAGCCTTGGCAGGATCGTATGCAGACTGCACACCATTACGAGTCTCGTTTGTAGGCATCCAGGGGATGAGGTAGGGCTTACCTTCCTTCTCAACAATCACGGCGTGAGCAGACTCAGAGGTCAGGTTGGTACCATACTTCAGATAGGTCAACTCGAAACGATACTCCAGACCGTAGTCAGCAACGTCGCTCAGAATCTTGTGCTTACCAGTTCCCTGATCATCATAGTGTGTTTCAACCAACGAAAGCAGGTCTACACCAGTCTGGTCGTTGTAAGCAACAGAGTCCTGAGGAGCAAAGTTGCTTGCATTATCAGTCTTGTCATCAGCACCAATACCTGCAGCCTCAGTAATTGTTGCAAAGAGGTGCATATTAGTACGGGTAGCGTCATAAACAGGAGCAGCAGCAGTAGAAGTAGAAGCTTCAACCTTGCACTGACCGCAGTGTGTATTACGAACTCTAACGGCTCCGTCATTTACACCATCCTTTATAACACGGAGAGACTTAGCAACATCCTTCGGTGCGTGTGACAGTACGAGGTGATTCACATACTCATTCTTCAATGTAGCATAGTCAGAGGTGATGGTTGTATCAGAAGCAGCACCAGTGCCCTTGTACTTCACCTGAGTAGCGAAAACAGTAATCTTATTGCCGGCAGCAATCTTGGTAGGATCGGTCACACCGTAGTGAACCTTCAAAATACCAGCCTCGCTTCCGTCTTCACCCGGCTTGGTAATACCCTTCACGAAGAAGCCACAAGCAGCGTCGTTAGCACGAGTAGCCTCAAACCACTTATCCTCAGAAACAGTCGAGACATCATCCTTGGTAATTGTAGAGATGTTAGCGCACGACGGATTCAGGTGATAGTCAGCGGTAAAGTCAAGCGTACGAGTAAGCAGCTTCACAGCGTTACCGTTCATCTCACGAGAATAACGATAGTTGGTACCACCATAATTGTGGCCATCATTACGATCAGCAGAACCGTCAACTACAGCCGTGATGTCGAAATTAGGCTCATCATACTTAGTCTCTTTCTTGTTCCAGCCAGTATTCTGACCACCGAGGTCAAACCAGTTCTCACCAGTGAAAGAGTGGAATCTCCAGTACTCCAGAGAAATCATCTTCACAGCCTCAACACCGTCGATATAGCCCTTCGGACGGAAGACCAGACCACGGAGCTGACGCTCAACCATGGTCAGCACATTCAGAGCAGCCTCAAGATCATCAACCTTGTTTGACAGGGTCTGCAGGTTCTGACGCAGTCCAGGAATATCAAGAGCCTCAATCTGCGAATCAGTATAGTTCTTAGCCTCAGTCAGCTTGCCGTCAGCATAAGTCTTGGCGTCAGCCAAAGCTGCAGCAGCCTTCTCCTGAGCCTGCTGCAGGGCATAAGCCTTTGCATTGTTCTCAGCAGTATTAGCCTTCTCTGTAGCCTGCTGTTCAGCATAAGTCTTAGCATTGTTCTCAGCAGCCTGAGCCAGTGCGACAGCCTGAGCATACGTAGCAGCCAGATCGCCCTCAGTGAAGTTAGCGTGATAAGCGTTCAAGACAGCAATCTGATCCTCAAGGTTCTTCAGATAAACACGAAGAGCAGAATTAGGATTGTCCAGGTTCAGGTCTGTCTCCAAAGTGGTGAGACGGTTACCCAGATTGGTGTCGACAGTCTTAATCTCAGCCCAGGTCTTCAGCAAAGCCTCCTTATAGGTCAGGCCAGCCAAATCACCAGTGAGAGAGCCATCATCACCACTCTTCACACCAATCAGTGCATTCAGGTGATCAACAGCGTTCTGAGCTGTCGTAATACGCTGACCAAGAGCAATCTCCTGAGCAATGGCGCGCTGACGCTCCTTCAGAGCTGTGTCTGCCAACTCTGCCTTGGTAGCGTAGATCTGTGCCATCTCAGCGCGAAGATCTGAAATTTTCCTTTCCAGATCAACCTTAGCGGCTTCAAGGACTGTCACACGACTGCTGACACTATTAATGTCGTCATCGTAGTCCTTACAAGACACGAACACGCTCGTGGAAGACACAAAGAGTGCTCCCAGAAGCAATGTACCAATTAATCTTTTCTTCATACGATTAAAAATTTAAATTAAATAAAAAATTAGAATATGTTTCTTCTTTTCTTTCTCTCAATTTTCCGCTGTAACTCCTGCATAGAGCAACATTTTTGGTGCAAATATAGATATAAATCTGAAAACTTGCAAACAATTTCCGATTTTTTTTCGAAAAAAGCCCAAAAAGTTGAGCAGAAACCAGCGTTCTGCCGTCATTTTAACGTTTTTAACCCGTTTTTTTGATTATTTACGAGGTCTCTCTTCATAGGCAATACGTTTTTTGTTAATGACTATTGGCGTTGTCCCTATATATATAATAAGGTGGCGCGGCCTTTTTATTGTTTTCAAGTTGCAAAGGTAATGATTTTTTTGTAAAAACCTACAACTTTGTGACTTTTTTTTTAAAATTCGGCAGATTTTGGTGTGCGCGGGAACGGAATGACGTCACGAATGTTCTGCATACCGGTGACAAACAGGATGAGACGCTCGAAGCCCAGACCGAAACCGGCGTGGGGACAAGAACCCC
>JAEEGL016277611.1_pt1 | contig 10853 bp, 10 predicted proteins | sample 9134231 | NCBI WGS metagenome assembly JAEEGL01 (sample SAMN16246548, study PRJNA631951) | gut metagenome | biome: gut microbiome; feature: rumen; material: fiber-attached | host: Bos | place: Iran: Karaj | collected 2018-10
ACGCTGTCAACGGCTGTCAAGGTGCGGTAGGTGTCCTCGGCGAAATCCTGGTGACCAGGGGTGTCGAGGATATTGATTTTGTAGTCGCCATAGTTGAAGCCCATGACCGAAGTAGCGACCGAGATACCACGTTGTTTCTCAATCTCCATCCAGTCGCTGGTGGCGGTTTTCTTTATTTTGTTGGATTTCACAGCGCCTGCCACATGGATGGCGCCACCAAAGAGCAGCAGCTTCTCGGTGAGCGTGGTTTTGCCGGCATCGGGATGTGAGATGATGGCAAAGGTGCGGCGGCGGGTGATTTCAGTTGTTAATGACATTTTTTAGTCGTCTGTTTTCAGTTATTTTAAGTCGAGGCGTTGCAACGTCTCTTCCAGACTGTCGAGCCAGTAGGGGACATTCACGCCAAAAGTTGTTTTAAATTTTGTCTTGTCGAGCACACTATAGGCTGGACGATGTGCCTTGGCTGGGAACTCATCGCTGTGACATGGCTGCACGTCACAGTTGGTGATGCCTGCCAGGCGATGGATGGCCTTGGTGAAGTCATACCAAGAGATGACACCCTCGTTGCTGTAGTGGTAAATGCCGGGATGCCATTCGTCGGCAGTAATGACAGTAATGATTGCTCTGGCCAAGTCTGCAGCACAGGTGGGTGAGCCCACCTGGTCAAACACGACTTTCAAAGCCGGTTTGCTTTGGCCAAGAGTGAGCATTGTCTTGACGAAGTTTTTGCCGTAAGGCGAGTAGAGCCATGCTGTTCGCAGGATAATGGCCTCATTGCCCAGGATATTGAGCAACTGTCGCTCTCCGTCAAGCTTAGTGCGACCATAAGCTGTTTGGGGACTGGTGGGCATATCCTCGGTATAGGGAATACATCCCTGTCCGTCGAATACGTAATCGGTCGATACGTGAACCATGTGCGCGCCATTATGCTTGGCGACACGGGCGAGGATGCCAACTGCTTCAGCATTGAGGCGTGCAGCCAACGGCTCGTTGTCCTCGGCTGCATCAACAGCAGTATAGGCGGCACAGTTGACGATGATATGGATTCCGTTGTCGGTAACCATCTGATTGACGGCGGCCTCGTTGGTAATGTCGAGGGTAACGATGTTATCGCCCGCCACATCGGTATAGATGACGTTAAAGCGCTGGTCGCCGCTTAAGACGTTGCGCATCTCGTGGCCCAGTTGGCCGTTAGCACCGGTAATGAGAATATTGGTGGTCGATCCCATATCAATTGTCAATTAAGTCATCGCCAAACAATGGTTTTTCCTCATCGCGTTTATAGTAGGCGGCGAGCATACCGATAAAGTGGGAAATCTGACTGATTGCCGCAGCAGTATCTTGGGAAATCTCCTTGCCTTGCAGGTGGAGCATCATCACGCCATACAGGGCGTTGAAGCACGTCTCCAACTCGCCGGGGCGCTCCTGCTCGGGCATGGTGGCGCGCAACTGCACGATGTGGGGCAGGGTGCGGTAATAATCGGCATGATAATCGGGGAAGCGGTTCTGATCGGCGAGCAGTTGCTGGTGCAGGTCGTTCAAACGAATGAGCACGTTGTGGCTTACACGGATGTGTCCTTTCTCCCGGACATTTTCCAGTTCCATCATCTTGATCAACGACTCATACCACTCTTTGATCTCATGGCGGGTCTTATCATCCACATCATAGCGGGAGATAACCGCTTTCTCAACCGTGTTGATGTCCAGATGGCAGGCCCGCAGCAAGTCCTCGACCTGCCACAGATAGAGAAGGTATTCAGCGATATTCTCTTGGCGTTTCTGTTGAGCGATAATCATAGCGTCATGAAGCGTTATCCAAATCGGCTGATGTTGCGCAATGTGGGTTCGTCAACAATGCGGATGCGGCGACCATCAACGGTGATGATGCGTTCCTGCGCAAAAGTCGAGAGCGTACGTATGGCATTGGCTGTGGTCATGTTAGACAGGTTGGCAAGGTCCTCACGTGCCATGTAAATCTTTAAAGTCTTGCCATCAACCTCATAGCCGTAATTGTCCACCAGCATACAGAGCGCTTCGGCAAGACGGCCACGGATATGCTTCTGTGTCAAAGTGACCACCTTTGAGTCGCTGCCGCCCAGATGCTTTGACAACTCGTGGATAAAAAACCAGGCAAGTTTCATGTTGCCGTCGATGAGTTCTTTTACCACGGTCATGGGGATGCTACCCACTTGTGACGGCTCGATGGCCATCGTGCTTGCCACGTATGGCTCCTGTGCAAACCAGGCGCGGTAACCGAAATATTGGATGGGACGATACAGTCTCAGAATCTGCTGTTTGCCTCCAATGCCGTTTTTGAACCGCTTCACCTTGCCCTTGATGAGTACCCACAGGAATTGTGGCTCGTCCTTCTCGGCATAGATGATTTGCCCTTTGCGGTAGGTGTGGACAACAAAATTCTTGGCGATGAGATGCTTCTCCTCACTGCTCAGGATAGACCATATTTCGGCCAAATCCTCACGTATGATGTCCTCTATTGTGCTCTTTTTTACCATTCCAGCCAATGAAAATCCCTACGAACAGGAATAACGTGCAAAATTACTCACATTTTCCCATTTACCCAAATGCAGAGCTCTAAAAAACACTAAAACTGTTGGTTGATTTTTATAAGATGGATTTCAATAGTCTGAATTCTTGAAATCAAATCAAGGGTGCTTGTAAATATGGGTTCTAATGGCGGAAGGCGTCGGGGATGGGAACAGGGCTGTTGGGATTGAATCCGGGTTGATTGAGGATGGCATCGGGAACAGTGACAGGCTGATACCGCGGATCGCCCCAGTCGCGGCTTTTCTTGCCGTTGCCGAACATGTAATCCAGCACTTGGTAAATCAGCGGACCAGCATCAAAAGAGATAGGGGCTCCGAAAAGGTTGAATGTGGGTTGTACAACAGGCAATGTGCGCCATTGGCCTGTATATGGGTCATAGATGCGTCGGGCGCCCACATCGAGCGAGAAATTGTCGCTTGCTTTCCAGCTCAGAGTTCCGCCATAGGAAGAACTGCCCAAGAAGGGCATTGCTGCTATTGAATGATATTGCTGATTGACGTAGTATTGCCCGAAGGCATTGAGCGACAATCGGTCATTTAACCTGAACGAGGCATTGCCGAATACGCCATAATCGTTCCATGCAGCGCGGTCAAAATGGTATTTGTTGCCTGCCACGCCTGCAGTGACCTGGAAACGGTCGCTCATTGGCATCGTGAGAGCAACACTGGCACTGGTTGCGTTACCCATGCCTAAATAGGTTGTGTGGGAGCCAGCTCCGGTGAGGTAACCGTTGCCCACACGAGCAATGACTCCACCTGATGACCAGTCGCGGCTGAAGGGACTCGTATCGTAACGGAATTTTGGCAGATCGTTCAAGCGGTTGTCGTGCCAGTCTTGATGGTAGATAGCCAATGAGTCGGTGAGGCGTTCGGTGTTGAAATTGAGATTGAGATTAGATGCAGTGGGGATGCTGGCGTTAAAGGTGGGTTTGATGTTTGTGGCGGGAGTGATGGCTGTGGGTAACTCGGGCATGGTGAATTGCGGGCTGATCTTGGACTGGTCAAACCGTAGTTTGATCGTCTGGTTCTCCTGTGCTGCTCCCAGTAAAGCAATCAGTGCGAATAATATGATTGATGCCCGCTTCATGTCTGCAAAAATAGGCGATTGCAGCGAGACTTACAAACGGGAAAGGTTAAAAAGTCTTATTGCCCGTCAGGCATGTTTTCCCATACGGCGCGCAAGGCAACAACGATGTCGTCATAGTCTTGTTGGATAAACGGTTCATCACTGTTGGTCAAGATGGTGAAGGTGAGCCCATCCCATGTGCGGCTCGTGCCAGTATCCTTCATGCCGTTACGCAGATAGAAGGCGTGGCGGCGCTTGCGCTGTTCGGGGTTGGGAGCGTCAGGCTGTAAGGGGGATTCGATGTCCATGATGAAGGGGCGACCATCACGGTACTTGTCGAGCACGATGTTCAGAATGTCCTGCCCGAGTCCTTTGCCTCGCAACTCTTCTTGCACGGTAAAGTACCAGCCCCAGTTATAACGTGGCAGGCGCAGCACCATAGTCAAACCCACCAGCATGTCGCAGTCATAATAGGCCGTGTAGTCGATGTCCATGGCATCCAACAGATGAATGAGGTCATCGTAGGGAATCTGCTCCTGGACAGGAAAGGCCGTCTCATAAAGCCGCCTCAACTGCTCATCATCAGCATTCTTGCTATTGATTTCGACAAACCTTAACATGTGGCCAACATTTCAGTGTTTGATTTTTTCCAGTTCCTCGCCGGCGGTTTCCCATTGGGCCATGACTTCTTCGAGTTCGCGGGAGATTTTGGAGTGAGAGTAGTAGATGTCCAGGTTCTCGCTGGTGGCTGTGGAGAGTTTGTCTTCGATTTCAGCGAGTTGCTGCTCCAGTTCGGCAATTTTGGCCTCAAGGGTTTTCACCTTTTTCTCGGCTTGACGTATGCGTCGCTCTTGTTCTTTCTGGCGTTGGTAGTCCATCTTGCCTTGGCTGACGGGAGACGCAAGATTTTGCGTCTCAACATCAGTCATTTGTGTCGGTGCATCCTTGATTTCCAATTGCTGGAGGGAGTCGAGTTGTTTTTTTTGCAAGAAATCATAGATGCCGCCTAGATGTTCTCTCACGCGATGTTCTCCGAACTCATACACCTTGCTGACTATGCCGTTGAGAAAATCGCGGTCGTGTGAAACGACGATGACAGTGCCGTCAAAGGCTTGAATCGCTTCTTTCAGCACATCCTTGCTGGGCATGTCCAAGTGGTTGGTCGGCTCATCGAGGATGAGCAGGTTGACGGGCTGCAACAGCAGGCGTATCATTGCCAGTCGGCTTTTCTCGCCACCACTCAGCACTTTGACCTTCTTGTCGGCATTTTTGCCACCAAACATGAAGGCACCTAGGATGTCGTTGATGCGGGTGCGTATGTCGCCCACTGCAACGTAGTCGATGGTGTCGTGCACGGTCAGGTTCTCATCGAGTAACTGTGCTTCATTTTGGGCAAAGTATCCAATCTTGACGTTATGGCCTATTTGCAGTTTGCCGTCAAAAGGGATTTGCCCCATGATACACTTGACCAGCGTAGATTTTCCAGCACCGTTCTTGCCCACAAAAGCGACTTTGTCACCGCGCTTGATGGTGAATGTTACGTCATGGAAAACATTTAGGCTGCCGTAATCCTTGCGCAAATCTTCGGCAATGATGGGATAGTCGCCGCTGCGAGGCGCTGGCGGGAATTTGAGCCTCATGCGTGAACGGTCCACCTCGTCCACCTCAATGCGCTCGAGTTTGTCGAGCATTTTGATGCGACTCTGCACCTGTATGGCCTTGGTGGCCTTGTAACGGAATCGCTCAATGAAATCCTCTGTATCGTGGATAAGCTTTTGCTGGTTCTCGTAAGCACGCATCTGCTGTTCTACACGTTCCTTGCGCAGTTCTACAAACTGGCTGTAGTTCACTTTGTAGTCATAGATTTTGCCCAATGATATCTCTATAGTGCGGTTGGTGACATTGTCGATAAATGCGCGGTCGTGCGATACAAGCAACAATGCACCGTTGCGGTTCTTCAGGAATGATTCCAGCCATTGGATGGACTCGATGTCCAAGTGATTGGTGGGCTCATCGAGCAACAGCACGTCAGGACGTCGCAGCAACAGTTTGGCCAGCTCGATGCGCATGCGCCAACCACCACTGAACTCACTGGTGGGACGTTCAAAATCGCTGCGTTCAAATCCCAAACCCATCAGGGTTTTCTCGATTTCGCCCTCAATGTTTTCACTCTGCATCAAGGAACGCAGCTCAGTCTTTTGGGACACACGTTCGATAAGGTCCTGGTAATCTTCGCTGTCATAGTCGGTGCGATTGGCCAGCTCATGATTCATTCGGTCGATGGCGTTATCCATCTGCTGCAAGTGTTCAAACGCACGTGCAGCCTCCTGCTTAACGGTGAACTGATCCTTGAGCTGCATCTGCTGTGGCAGGTATCCAATAGTGATGTCGGCTTGTCGCGCAACAGTGCCACTGGTGGGCTGTCGTTCACCAGTGATGATTCTAAGCATGGTGGTTTTGCCAGCGCCGTTCTTGCCGACAAGCGCGATTTTATCCCGCTTGTTGACCACAAAACTGATGTTCTCAAACAGTACTTGACTGCCGAACTCCACCTTGAGACCTTGTATCGAAATCATGCAAGAATTGTAATTTTGGGCGCAAAATTACTAAAAAAAGGATAACCTAGCGTATATTGAGGGACTAGATGTCCTAATTTTTCTAGAACAGGCTCAGGGGTTTTGCCTCGGTGGTAGCGCGGGCCCGTTTGATGTAATCACCATTGATGTCGATGCCGATGCTGCGCAGGTTCATTTCATAGGCGATTTTGCACGTTGTTCCCGTGCCGCAGTAGGGATCCAACACGATGCCGTCATGCGGACAAGTGGCAACCAAGGGCAAGCGGTATAATGTGTCGGGGGCGACACAGTAATGAGCGATGCCTGATCGTTGCACGCCGATGGTCCACACGTCGCTAGGCACCAGTCCCTGATGCTGCTTGCCTTTTGCCGTCTTGCCGCGACTTTTGTCCTCATTACGCATGATCAGTGCGAATGTGCGCCTCAGCTCCTCATCATTATAATAGAAATCTTCACCCTTGACAAGATGGAACATGAACTCGTGCACCTTGCGCAAGTGGTCTTGGCTGCCTTGCGGCGATGTAGTGGTCTTGTTCCACACTACCTCGTTGACCAACTGCCATCCTTGACGGTCAATCATCTGCAGTACCACGCGCCATGGGATGCCCTGGACAAAGCCGTCGGTTGTGTCGTCTCCCATGTTGAGCCAAAGCGACCCCTTGGGTTTTAGCACCCTATAGGCTTGGGCCATCGTTTGCAGGAGTTCGTTGACGAATTCCTCACGTGAGGTTGCTGTAATGCTCTCGGTACCTTGACTGCGGCGGCGCCAATAGGGTGGAGTGGTAACGATGCAGTCGATGCTCTCGTCCTCGATGCGTTGCATCACGGTAGCGGCATCACCCTGCTCGTAGTGTGGCATCAACGAGCGCCCCAGTTGGGCGACTAAACCATGGCGCACTGGGTTAGGACGCTGTAAACTCTCGGAACTCTCGGAGATTTTTGAGTTCTCTGAGTTCTCGGGGTTGACCATCTGATACAGCATTTTCACAGCCTGGCTAGACATCTTGTCGTGGGAGATGCTGGAATAAGCCTCATCGGCAAGCCACATGGCCACCAGTTCATCGGGGTCAGTCTTGAAAAGTCGTGCCAGTCTGAGGACCTGTTCTCGTTTTGGCCTCCGCTCGCCGTGCTCATAGCGGCTATAGGCCGGCACATCCACCCCGATGGCCTTAGCAAGATCTTTTTGTAGCCTGCCGCTCTCCAGACGCAATTGTTTGATTTTATCCGAAAAAAGCATATTCTAGTTGTTAGTTGTAATTCCCTGTTATTTAGTTGGCATCCGCCTTAAACCTTGTTGTTGGTTTTGAGTTGACAAATTTAGGCAATATCTTTTTGAATGTCAAAGATATTGCCTAAAAAATGTATTTGGGTTGTCAAATTACGCTAATAGCGATTATTTTCTTTTCTTGCGGCGGTGTTGGTAACGCCAGTGGTGCTGGATCGAGTGATACAGGTAGTGACGGAAGGGGTGCAGTAGCCAGAAATGGTAAAACAGGAATGCAAGCGCCGCACCTACCGCAGCGGCATACACGTTAGAGACGTTATAGCTGCCGTTGGTCCTCCACATCAAGCCAATTTCCATGAGCAACGCTAACACGCCAGTCACGGCAGCAAGGGCCATCTCTTGATTGATCTTGCTGTGGTGGGGCAAGCGGGCTTTGGCATAGTCAAGAATAAACACTAATGCCACAACGAAGTATAGGACGAAGTGACCGACTTCCATGGCATAAGGAAATATTTTTAATGCGTTGACACCCAATGGGTTTTTTGCAAAAGTGAAATAAAACACTGCCAAAACTGCGATGACAGAGGGTATTCCTTTAGGGATTGACAGAATAAAACTTTTCATCTGTGAAGTTCGTTTCTCAAATTTTTTCAGTCTGCAAAAGTAAGCATTTTTCCGATATCCTGTCTTTTTTTTGAAAAAAAATATGCAAAAACCAATGCTTGTATAAGAATTCATGGAGATAATAGCTTTTAAAATCAGTTTTTTGGTATTTTTGTGGCAAGGTAATGAAAAAGGGATTAAAAGGACTGTTCGAGATGACGCGGCGTGAGCGGCGGGGAACAATTGTTCTGCTGGCGCTCATGGCGATGCTTATTACTGTATCCTTTGTTATCGGTTCCCGAAAGGAGCATGTACCTCAAGCCGATAATGTGGATAAACTGGAACTGTTTGATGCGCAAACAGACACAGTGAAATATACGGTTGAAAAAAACGTACGTGAAAAGTCTGGCAAAAAGCGTCATGCAACCAAGCGTCGTGCTCCCAAGAAAAGCAAACCGTCATCTGACAAGCCACGGCGGCTTGATCCCGTTCCACAGTTCTGACGCCGTGTTTTCGGCTTTAAACGGCTTTTTAATTTGTAAATTCATGGGATTATGCTACTTTTGCGCCAAATCTAAAAGATAAGACGATGACTAAACGAGGAGGATTTGCAACTCGCATGGGTGCTATTGCTGCAGCAGTGGGCTCGGCGGTGGGTTTGGGAAACATCTGGCGTTTCCCCTATGAAGCAGGTATGAATGGTGGCGGTGCTTTCATCATGGTGTACATTCTTTGTATCTTAGTGATGGGCATTCCCGTGATTTTGAGCGAGTTCATTATCGGTCGCTCGACCCATAGCAACATGAAGGCGGCCTTGAAGCGTCTCTCACCGGGTAAGAAGTATTACCTGTTTGCCTACATTTGCATTTTGGGCAGTTTTATTGTCATCGGCTTCTATAGTGTCGTGTGCGGCTGGATTATTGAGTACTTGTTCCAAGCCGTCTCGGGAAATTTGAGCGGCCACACTCCTCAAGAGTATAATGACATGTTCTCCTCGTTGGTTGCCAGTCCTTGGCGTTGCGTGGGTTGGACGTTGCTGTTCCTTGTGCTTAACTTCATCGTGATGAGCCGTGGCATCCAGAAAGGCGTCGAGCGAGTGTCCAGCATTATGATGCCCTTGCTGTTCCTCATCCTTATCATCTTCTGTGTCAGGTCGTTGTTTTCACCTGGTGCACGTGAAGCCTTTGAGTTCCTGTTCTATCCTGATTTCTCCGAGCTCACCATGCGTGGTGTGCTGGATGCGTTTGGACAAGCTTTCTTGTCGCTCTCTATCGGTATTTCGTGTCTGGTGACCTATAGCTCATATTTTAAAGACAATACCTCTCTGGCTAAAGACGCAACGACCGTTGCTTGTCTTGACACGCTGGTGGCTATCCTGTCGGGAATCATGATTTTCCCTGCCGTGTTCACTTATGGTGTTGAACCCACGGCTGGCCCGCGGTTGATATTTGAGGTCTTGCCAAGCATTTTCCAGCAGTTGACGGGCGGTTACTTCTGGGCGCTGCTGTTCTTCTTGCTGGTATTCTTCGCCTCATTGACCTCAACTATTTCGCTCAGCGAGATACCCATCACTTTCCTTATCGAGGAGCACAAGATGTCGCGCATTATTGCCATTAACTGGACAGCATTCATCACCTTTATACTGGCCGCATTGGCCGCACTGTCGTTCAATGTCCTTGACGACATCAAGCTATGGGGCAAGAACATCTTTGACATGATGGACTATGCTGCTAGCAATATATTCATGCTCCTTGGCGGACTGTTTACTGCAGTATATGTGGGATGGATTCTTGACCGCAAGGTCGTCCACGATCAGTTGACCAATGGTGGCCGCCTCAAGGGCAAGGTAGTGGAGCCATACCTCATCTTCTGTCTGCGCTACATCGCTCCCATATCCATCATCTTCATCTTCCTCTACCTCACGGGTATCATCTGATTCCAGCCCAGAAGGGCCTAACGCGTAAAGGTATCACATCGCGAGCCTGAAGCCTATGGTGTTGGCGCCCTCATCGTACCATTGTGTGTAATCGCGTTTAGCGCATTTGCAGCTGTTACTGTCTTCAATAAAGCTGCCTCCTCTCATGACGCGAGCCGTTCCTGTGCTGGGGCCTTTGGGGTCGGTTTGCGGCTCATCGCTGTAAGGACCATACCAGTCCTGACAGTATTCCCAGACGTTTCCACTCATGTCATACAGGCCCAGTTCGTTGGGTAACAACAAGGCAACGGTTTGCGGTCCAGACACTCCACCATGGTGGTTGTCAGCGTTGCTTCTATACCAAGCGACTTCCTCGATATAACGGCTGCCAGAATAGCTGTAAGGCATACTGCGGTTACCGCCACGGGCTGCAAACTCCCATTCGGCCTCGGTGGGGAGGCGGAAGTGCAGGCCTGTCAGTTCGCTCAGCCGAGAGATGAATTCCTGGCACTCGTCCCACGTCATATTCTCGACGGGACCTTGCGGATTGATGAAATTTTGCCATTCGTTGTGCTCGCTGGGATTATAGCCCATGACAGCTGTCCACAGTTCTTGTGTCACCTCGGTCTGACCGATGCTATAGCTCGACAGTGTCACCTCATGGACTGTGTGAGCACCGTCTCCATCGCCGTAACTGAGGCCTTGTTCCCAAGTGTCGCCCATCAGGAAGGTGCCGCCCTCGACAGGCATCATCTTGAAAGTCACATCGCCCACCGTGCACTCCTTGCCCACTCTCACGAGGACCTGAGCCCGCAAGTCGCTCTGGTCGTCCCAAATGGTGAATGTAGCGGTACCCGACCACATGGCCACGATGTACAACTTGGAATCTTCGATATAGCTTGCA
>JAEEGL010093282.1_pt1 | contig 10852 bp, 3 predicted proteins | sample 9134231 | NCBI WGS metagenome assembly JAEEGL01 (sample SAMN16246548, study PRJNA631951) | gut metagenome | biome: gut microbiome; feature: rumen; material: fiber-attached | host: Bos | place: Iran: Karaj | collected 2018-10
AAGTAAAATTAAATCAATGAAATTAGGTGAATATTATAAAAATTATATTAAAAATAGTAAAAATTGTATTAATATAAATACAATAAATAATAAAAATTTAAATTCCTTTGCAACACATCATTCAAAAATTTATTCTTATCAAACAACTTCAACAAATACTAATAAAAATTTAATAAAAACAAATAATAATAACTCATCAAAATCAAATTCAAAATCAAAATCTAAACAAAGTATAAAAAAAAAAATTAATAATATTTGTATCAAAAATATTTTAAGAAAAATGAAAAAATAATATATAATGTTTTTATTTATAAGAAACACTTTTTCTATTTAATCTTATATTATTAATACAAGTAAATTCCATATTTTCAGGAGAAAATTTTATATAATTACCATTTAATTCTAAATTATAAAAGTCATTTTCAATTTGAATAAAATTATTATGTATAAAAATAAAATTTCCAGGTAAAGTAATATCCATTTTTTCAACATTAACAGAATTAACATCAGAACAATCAACTTTATAAACATCTTTCTTTTGTTTCCCATTAAATCCACCACATAAAATTAATTGATTATTATTAAATGAAATAACACCCATTACACTTATTTGAATACTCATATTATTAAATTCTTTTTGTATCCAACCATTATTTAAGTTATTAAAATCTAAATATTCATAATTTCCATGATAAAAACCATTATTTTTTGTTATTTTATTATCTAAAACTTTAAATCCTCCAAATACAAAAATATATCTTTGATTAATATATGCAATAGTTGCATTTCCTCTTTCTTCATTCATTTCTCCTATATATTTCCATTCAATATTATTTATTTCTGTATATTCAGTTCCTTTATTATAAAAACCTGAACAAACTAAAACTATTTTTTTATCTGGTAAATATATTATATTATGTCTTTCACGTGCATATTTCATTTTTCCAAATGGTTTAATTTTAACTTCATATTCTTCATTATTTTGACTTTTATTTATTGTGATTAAATAACAAGAGTTTATTAAATATCTATTTATAAATCCTCCTGTTAAGACTATTGAATTACCTATATTAACATATTTTGAATTATCTGGAAAATTTATAAATGAATCTGAAGGATTTTCAAAATTATTTTTTGTTATTTTTAAATATTTCATTTCTGAATTTTGATTAAAAACCATTAATATATTTGAATGAATTTTTAGAAATATTAATAATTTATATTCTTTTTCATAATTTTTTTTAGGGATTTCTTTTACAAAACTTAATTTTTCAATTGATTCAACGTTTGCTTTTTCAATCTCATTAACTATATTATCTATTTCTTTTAATTTATCAATTATATTTAAATCTTTAAAAATTTCATTTATTTTTATCTCAATTAATTTTGTTTTTTTTTCAAAATCTTCATTACTTTTTTTTATTATTTCATAATTCTTCAAATATTCATTTTGATATTCTTCTATTTGATTTTTTTTAAACATTTTTAATTTTTCATATTTAGAAAAGTTATCCCATTCATTTAAAAAATTTTGAATATTAATTAATAATTTTTGATTTTGTTTCAAAGGATCAACCATAATTTTCGAATATTCATCTTTATATAAATATGAAATTCTTTCAATAATATTTTTACATAATTTATCTTCATTTTTTAGAATCATATCAATTTTATTTTTTAAATTTTCTAAATAAGTTTTTCTAATAGTAAAATAAGATTCACATTTTTGTTCATATAGATTTATCTCTTTATAAATTTCTTGTATATTTACTTTAGGAGTTATTGAATTATTTATCAAAAATTTTAAATTATCTAATGTTAATTTTACATTTGATAGATATTCATCTATCCGTGTTTTTGCAAGAATAATATGATCTAAATGAAAATCAATAATACAAGTATCACAACATGTCATATTACACTTTGTACAATATCTTGTAGCTTGAACAATTTGATTAAATCTATTTTGATGTTCATCACATTTTAAATCATCTTTACTCATATAAATTTTATAATTATATTGAAAAATTAATTCATTTTAAAAATTTATCTTTAAACAAATGAAAATATTTTTTATTTTATTCATATTTAATATACTTTAAAAAATTAGATGTAAAGAATTGGTTATGCAAAATTTCTATTTAATATATCATTAAAAATAAAAATAATTATTAGATTAAAAAAATTCAAATATATATCTCACCAATATAAAGAAAATAAAATATACTTATTTATATAAAATTGAATTAATTAAACATTTATTAAAAAAATTAACTTTTTCAGTTTCTCTTTCAAATTTTTTTAAATGAATAATATATGAAATTGTAATAATTAACATTACCAAAATTTGAATTATAAAAAGTAAACTTTCTAATTTAGTAATATACTGCTTATAATTTTCAAAATCTCTTTGAAAAAGGATTAAATATACAATTGATAATTTTTTAGTAATTTTCATAGTTTCTAAAATACAAGTTATAAAAAAAGAGTCATTTAATCTTTCAAAATTAGATTTTGCTGTTCTATTTTCTCCAATAAAATCTTCATAATAGCTGACTAAAGTTGATGAAATTGTATCTATTGCAGTATTATACCCTTCAGAATTAATCCCATTACCTAAATTAATACAATCATAATATAATGATTCATAAGTATCATTTTCTAAATAACTAAGTTCTTTTATTAATTCATTATCTTTATTTTCTATTATAAAACTTGCAAATGTTTTACAAAATTCTTTTGAATAAAATTTTGAATGTACTCTTTTTACATTTAATAAATGTTTATTAATATTTCCTGAAGGAATTTGTTCTAATATAGTCTTAATTACAGAATAACAAATTTTTAATTCTTCAAAAATATTATGAATATTAGTATTAGTCATATCTTTATTAACATTAGTACAATCAGATGTATATTTATTAGCATAATATTCAAAGTTTATTGGTTCATTTTTTAATATCATTAATCCATATAAATATACAATTTGTGTATTATATTTTAAATATAAAAATATATCATACTCTGTATGAGTTATTGATTTTGTTGTATTTATAATTTTTATTGATAATATTATTTGCATTAAAGTTACACTTATAAAACAAATTATCATAATAGATAAAAAAAGTAGAAAATTAAAATATAATATTGGCTTTTCTAATAATTTTTTTCCAGAAGATAAAAATTTTTTTTGTAAATCCTTCTCTTTTTCAGATTGAATCAATTGATTTTTTGAAATACTTTTATTATTACTCATATTATTTTTACTTTCATTTAATAATTTCAAAGTTGATTTACCAGATAAACTTGATCTTGTTGAAGTACCAATTAAATTAACATTTGATTTAACACTCACATTTGATATATTAATAACATTTGAATTTGTTGGATTATTATTAGATGTAGTACTTTTATTATGTGTACTTTCTCTATTTTCTCTATTTGGAGATAAGACACTTGGAAGTAATTCATTACTTTTAAATTGTAAAGAATTTCTTTTTATTCTATGTAAATTTATATTTAAATTAAAAGTAGTTTTTTTTTGAATATTTGATATATTATATGATGTCTGTTTTTTTAATATATTAAATAATTTTGGAGAATCTACTACTTTTGATTGAGAAAAATTTTTAGATAATTCATTCATTTCATTTTTATTTTCAATTATTTCTTTTTCTATTTCTTTAAATTCTTTTTCTTGAAATGATATATTTTTAATTTGAATTGGTTGAACTTTTATAGATCTATATTTATCATATTGATCAGTAATTACATTTTTTATAATAAATTCTTCAATATTGTTTTGAATCATTTCAATTTCATCCATTTTTCTATGAATATCTTTTTCTTTAGAATAATTATCAATGAAATCTAAAATATAATTTATTTTTACATTAATGTAATTATTAAAAAAACGAAGTCTAATAAAACCTAAATAATAATTTGAGAAAAGAACTGAAGTCTTACTTAAAAATAAAAAAAATTGCAAAATAGCAAAAATTGAAAAAGCAATTGTAATAAATAAAATTATAATAGATATTTTTTTTTGGAATGTAATTTCATCTGCAATTAATTTATTAAAAAAAATATTTTGAGTTTCACTTGCAATATAAGTAAAATATAAAGAAAAATTTTCTAAAAATTCAACATAAGCAAAGGCTTTAATAAAATATTCAGAATTATTAAAATTAGATTTGTTTACCATTTCTTCATTAAAATAATATTTACTATCATTATATAATATTGAAATTTTCCCATTTTCTTTTATTGGATTTAAAATAACATGTATTAAATAATCAAAAATTCCATATTCAATAATTGCTTTTGTTCCATTAATTAAAGGAATTGAATAATTACCTTTTATACTAAAATAATGAAATATATTTTTTCTTGCTTTATTATCAGTAGAAATAAATTCAAAAAATCTTGATTGATAAATTATATATTCTTGATATCTTTTTGTTAATTGAATATTATTATATTCCCAACTATTATTATATTTTCCATTTAATAGTTCATCATGAAGACCATTTGCATTATATTGCATTAATAAAACTTTTATTGTTATATGATTTACTATTTGAATAAACATATTTCCTTGTCCAAAAGCTTCAATATATTTTTTTAAATTAAGAATTTGTCTTAATTTTAAATTGAACATTATTATTAATGCTAAGTAAAAAAATATTGATATTAATGATGGAAAATATTGTCTCACAAATGTAAAAGAATCTATTTTTATCATGAAACTTGCTTTTAAACTTTTTTTTGACATTTCATTATAATTTAATATTTCTTTATCTTCTTTATCTTTAATTGTTTTTTCATCTTCAATTACATTTGATTTATTCTTTTTTTCAACTTCTGAAAGTGAAATATTAAAATATTTTTTAAGTAATATAATACATAATTTATTAACATTTTTCACTTTTTTTAATAAAAACCAAAATCTAGATTCTTTATCAAAAGATTGTGTAGATGTATTTTCTTCTAAATTTGTTATTGTGGATGATTCTAAATTAGTTTCTTTATGAATATGAGTCACTGATGCTTTTTTCATATTTTGTGCTATTAATTTTTCTAAATATATTATACTACTTTCTTGAAAAGATTTTTGACATTCTTTTAATTTAATAACAATTGAGAAAATATAAAATTTTTTTTCTTTATTTTTATCAACTATAAATTTTCTTTGTTCATAAATTCCATTTACAATAAAATCAAATTTGACTTTAGTAATTGTTTCTTGAAAATTTCTTAATTTGACTATAATTTTTGAAAATTCATCTTCTGTTATTTGTCCATTTTCTCTCACAAATTTCTCATTGATATTATTTAAAATATGTAATAATTCAATTTCAAATACTCCTTTTTTTTTTAATTTTTTTATTTTAAAAATATCCACTATATTAATTTTATATCTACTAAGTATTTGAGAATTTAAAAATAAATAATCTTCAAATCCACGACTTATATTTGTTATTTTCCCTGATTTATTAGTAAAGAAAAAACAAGTACCAGCTAAATTTTTATCACTATTATTAAAATTATTTGTTTTTATATGAGTAATATTTTTACTTTTTTTTAATATTTTATCAATATTTATTTTTTCTAATTGAATATATAATTGAATTCCTTTATAAGTTGATATTGCATCACCTTTCATTTCATATAATGAAATATATTTATATTTATCTTGAAGGCAAAAATCTTTTAAATTTACATAATCTACACCATTTGATAAATAAAGTTCAAATAAATAACTATAACTTTTTGAATATATTTTTGGAAATATTTCAACAAAATTTAAAGAAAGAAATTCGTCTTTGGAATATTTTAATTTTTTTACTAAATCATCAGAAATATATTTTGGTTTAAAAAATAAATGTTCATTTACATAATTTACAAACATTGTAATTATATATGATTCTTTTTCAGTATCTTTAATTGATATTTGATTTGCAAAAAATGTATTCATTGGTTTAATTAAATTTTTTGGTGTTTCACTTAATAAAAAATCAAATGGTGTAGATATTTTTTTAATTGGATAATATATTGTACAATTAATTTTATTAAATAATTCCTTTAATTTGTCTATATAATTTGAATAAAAAATAAAAAAATTTTTTATAAGTAATGAATAATAAGAAAAAGTGATATCCTCTTCATTAAAAATTTTCATAACTTTTTGAAAAGATAATAATAAATTTTTATTTCTATTTTCAATTTTTAACAATTTATTTGATGAATTAAAGTTTCTTATAAACTGAAATATTAATTTCACTTCATTTTCTTTTTCATCATTTAAATGAACTTTTTCTAATTGTTTTTCTTTTTCATTATGATAAAATTGACTTATTCTAGCTTTGAGAACAGCTAATTGAAGATTTGAATAAAAATTTCTTTTTAAAGAAATATTAAAAAATATTGTTTCAATCATATATAAACATTTAAAATATTTTCTTTCAAAAGCAAAACAAAAAGTTATTAAAATTGATGCAATATTATAATATTTTTTTGTATATGGCATATTCATTAAACTTATATTTTCAAATTCATTAATAAAATATTCAAATAATATTGGACTTTTTTCTTGAAGATTAATTTTGTCATTCATTAATTCAGTTTTATGTTTCATATATTCAATACAATAATCTATTTCTCTTTCAAATTTTTCATAATTATATACTTTACAATAAAAACATTTAATTCCATTATCAGAACATTTTGGATTATGTACTTTTGCTTTTAATGATTTATTAAATGTATTAAATATTTTTTTTAATTCATTTGGTCTATCCATATAATAAATCAAATTAAATACTTTTAAAATACTATTATTATATGATTCAAATCTTTTTGAATTGAATTCAACAAAATTGTTAGATAATATATTAAATTCGATTTTATAATAAATTAAAAGTAAAATCATAGAAAAAATAATTTCAACAATTATTTTTATTATTAAAATTGCTTTATCTTCTTGAAGAATAAAACTTTTATTATCATAATAATGTTTTAAAGAGAAAAATTCTATTATACAGGAAGAAAAACAAATTGTGTAATAAAACCTAATAATAACATCATATTTAAATCTATAATAAAAAAGTGAATGATCAAAAAAATAACAAATATACAAAAAACATATCACAATTCTTATTAATATTTTTATTTTTATAAAATCATCCTCTTTTATATTAAATTCAAGTTGAACAACAATTTGAATTAAAGAATAAGATAAAGAACTAAAATCCAATTTACCTATTTCATTAGTTAAAAATGTATTATTTCCTATAAAACATGGTTCTTCAATTAATATACTAGAAATTACTATATCAATAATTAATAATAGAATTAAACAAATACAAATTATAATTATTTGGATGATATATATAACTTTTGAAACATCCTTTTTTATATTTTTATTAAAAATAATTTGAGTAAAAACTGAGTAAAAATATGGATTAAATGAATATAAAATAAAAATAGATTTTTCTAAATATGAACGATATAAATAAATAGATTTCTTAAAAAAATGTACTTTTACTAATATAATACAATTTATTGTTATAAGAAGAAAAACTGAAAATAAAATAAAATTAAAACATTCAAGATTATTAAAATTAAATATAAATTCTGATAAAGTAAATTTTCTAAAATAATATGAAATCCCAAATTTTGAAGAAATTTTCCAGTCATGAGTTATTACAATTATTGGTAATAATTTTATTATTAAGATTAAAAGTGATAAGATTTTGTGAAGAGAAATATTTCCAAAAAATTTATATATTTCTATATTTTTTTTTTTATTATTACTTAAATTTGAATCCATTTATATAAAAATTTCAAATATTTACTTGTTTGTTTTTAAATTATTTTTTAAATGAAATTCTAACATATACATAATTTATTATAAATAATTATTTTATATATTTTGACAAATGGAAATTGTAAACATATGTAATAATATTAATAAAAAATCTTTTAATTAAATTTTAATTTCAAATTTTGAAACAAATTTATAAAATAATTGCTCTAATTTTTTGATTTTTATTTTATTCATTTTATTTGAAATAATAAAAAAAATATTTAATTGAAAATAAGAAAATTAGCTTTAATAAGATTAATTAATCTTAATACAAAAAAAATATAATTAAATAAATATATTTATATTGTTAAAAATAATGGAAAAAGATAATGATATTTTAAACTATTTATCAATTTAAAATGAAAAATAAATATATATAAGACTTTTAAAAACAAAGTAAAGAAGAGAATTTAAACATCAAATCAAATTTGATTAAATATAATGCATTATTTTTTATTTTCAATTTTTAATATAATAAAGTGTATATATAATTAATTTTATATTCTTTTATTATATTATCAAAACAATTACTCAAAATAACAAACATTTCATAAATCAAATTTATTTTTTAATTTATCTAAAGATAACATCATTCTTTCCATTTTATTTTGATTATAATTTAAATGTTCTCTTATTTGCATATTGAAATTATATTTTGTATATTTTTTTGTTTTTGGACTAAAGTATTTACCTTTTCTTGTTTTTTTAAAATATGAAGTTAAAATATCATCTGCAAATTTTAAGGCAGTTTCATCATTCATATTCATTAATTTATCTGAAATTTTAAGCATTGCCTTCTTCCTTTTTTCATCTATTTGACCATTTATTGTTTCAATTAAAAATTTTTTTGCTTTAGTTTTTTTATTTCTTAATTTAACTTTTATTCCTGTTATAATTTCAATATCTTTTTTAATTTTATCTTTTTCTGATTTAAGTAATTCTCTATTTTTAACTTTATTAGATCTATCAATTATTCTTAATAATTGATTTTCTAATCTTGAATTAGGTCTTTCAACATTTTTAATTAATTTTGAAACTAATTCATTTTTTGTTTTATTCATTTCTTTTTTAAATTGAAGTGAATCAATTGAAGCTTTTGATAAATATAAATCTGCATAAATATTATCATATGAATTAAAATCTATTGTTTGACCTTTTATAAAATAATTTCCTTTATTTCTACTTTTTATATTATTTGTAGTTAATTTAATAGGAATTTTATTAGTTGAATTAATTCCTGTTTGAGGTCTTTTAACAGATGAAAAGTTTTTTAACGAATAAATTGTTTTTGTAGGAGTTAATAATGAATCTGTATTATCTTTTATATTATTTATTTTATTATTTTCTTCATTTTCTAAATTTTTACTAATTCTTCTTTTATGAAAATTATAATTTGTTTTACTCATTAAACTATTCTTTTTAATTTTTTGTGGAGAAAAAATACCATAATTTTTAGCTTCACTTTTATTCTTTGCAACGAAAAAATTTGAACTATGAATTAAGTAATCTTTTTTTATATTATTTAATTTTTTTAATTCTAAATTTTTATCTTCTAAATCTAAAAAATCAAGTGTTCCTGCAAATATTTTTTCTTCAAGATTATCAAAGTTAATTTTTAAATTTTTTTTTGAATTTTTTTTTCTTGCTATTAATTCGTCATGTATAACTTTTTCAGATTCTTTTTCATAAAGTATTTGATTAAATACTGTATTATCTATTTTATATAATTCTTTAATTTTTTTTGCTTGATTTTTATATTTATAAACAATATCATTATGCATTTTTTTATATTCTGGAATTCCTTTATTTTTTTGTCCTTCTTCAATATTTTCATCTGATAAAAATCGATTAAAAACAGATTTTAATGGAGTAATATTTGAAATACTATCAATATATATTAAATCAACATTTTTGAAATAATTTTTTTTTCTATTATTTATTTCTGCTGAATTCATTTTTTCTTCATTCATTTTTAATTTAAATTTTATATTTAATAAAATTGTATTTATAAAATTAAAATTAATTAAAAAAATACTAAAATTAACTATTTAAAAATACTAATTTACAAAATTTATTAATAATTAAATTTTTTTATTGTTATTTTTTTTGTGTGTTATCTTCATAAATAAAGAATTTTTCAATAATTTTATAATCATTTAAAGAAGAAGAAATTTTTCTAAGGATAAAAATATTACTTCCAATATAATATAATATTTCTGTAATTACCATAACAACAAAAATAATCACTAAAAAATCAGTTAATCCATTTATATTTTTTTGTAGTTCAGGTAAAATATAACGATATTCAAGATCTTGAAGATAATTATTTAAATAAATTATAAGTAACAAATTATTAAATTGAAATGTAATACTATGAAAATAATAAATAATAAAATAATCCATTCTTGATGTTTGATTAAAACTTAAAAAATCACTTCTTATTTGATTTACAAATCCATTTATCATTGTTTCAACTTTAGTTTGTAATAAAGGTTCCACAGAACAAATTTTTATTACAGAATAATAATATTTATCTTTTGCTAAAAGAATTTCACATCCTTCATAACCATTTGCATTTATACTATCCATAAAATTTATTGTTTTAGTTATATTTTCTTTTGTTAATAATCTTTTTGTTTCTGTATAATTATCAAATAAATAATTTGTAGTATCTTTAAATAATTTTATTTGTTCTTGTAATTCAGTATTGTTTATATAAATTGATATTCTTAAATCTAAATAGTATCCTAAAATTATTTCTTGTAAATCTTGAACTGATTCTGTTTCTTTTCTTTTTAGATAAATTTTATTAAAAAACATTATTATTATAGGTAAACCTATACATAAAAATATTATATAAATCATTCCTAAAAAAATTAATGTTTTAATTGTTTCACAATATGATTTAAAAATATATTTTTTTTTCTTTTTATTAAAAGAAAATTTTACTAAATACATATCATCTTTATCATCTTCTTCATTATT
>JAEEGL010298057.1_pt1 | contig 10852 bp, 7 predicted proteins | sample 9134231 | NCBI WGS metagenome assembly JAEEGL01 (sample SAMN16246548, study PRJNA631951) | gut metagenome | biome: gut microbiome; feature: rumen; material: fiber-attached | host: Bos | place: Iran: Karaj | collected 2018-10
AGGTCGGATGGGAGGCACCGTGGAACGGTGGACGAGGCCACTACGCGCGGTGCTTCTCTGCGCTCGTCGCCGGCGGCGGCTTCAAGGGCGGATGCGTCGTCGGCAAGTCCGACGAGACCGCCTCCAAGCCGGTCGAGCGCCCCGTCTCTCCGCAGGACTTCCTCGGCAGCATTTACGAGCTGTGCGGAATCGACCCCGACGGCCCGCTCGCCAACAACAAGGGAAAGAAGCTGACGGTCCTGCCGCCGCAGTCCGAGGCCGGTCGCCTCAAGGAGATCTACGCATGAAAAGGATGCCGCTTCTAGCGCTCGCCTCCGCGCTCGCGCTCGCCGCGTCCGGCGCCGACCCGTACGCGGGCTACATCTACCCCGCCGGGATCCAGGCCGGGACGACCAACCGCTTCATCATCGGCGGACAGGGCCTCGGCGGCCTGAAGTCCGTCCACTTCGACAATCCCGGGCTCAAGGTCCTGGAGGTCGAGGTCGTCCCTAATTTCCCGAACCCCGCAAACGGCCTCCAGCGCAGGCACCTCGTGAAGTGGCTCGACGGCATCGCCGCCGGGAACATGGAGGAGCCGCCGCTGCCGGACGACCCGCACATCAACGAATGGCGCTCGAATGTCTGGTGGCGGGCGCTGGGCACGCTCGACAAGGGCAAGCTCGCCATCGTCGAGCGCGATCTCTTCACCCCGAAGAACGCCCTCCAGGCGACGCCGTCGCTCAGGCAGATGAGGCTCGTCACGGTCGCGGCCGACAAGGACGCCAAGCCGGGATGGTGCAGCTTCATGGTCGTCAGCCCGGGCGGCATCTCCGCGCCTCGCCCGTTCGAGGTGACTGCCGCGCGCCACGTCGAGGAGCCGCTCTACGTCCCGCCGCACAGAAAGCAGCCCGAGCCGCCCCTCGTTGACGTCCGCGAGGTCGGCGCGGTTCTCGACGGACAGATCAGGCCGGGCTCTACGGACGTCTTCCGCCTGCACCTCGCGGCGAACAAGCCGTACGTTCTCTCCGCCACCGCGCGCGAATTGCAGCCCTACATCGGCGACGCGGTCCCGGGGTTCTTCAACGCTGTCCTCGTCCTGAAGAACGAGAAGGGCGCGACGGTGATGAAGACGGACGACTCGCTCCGGTTCCGCCCGGACCCGGTCATGTACTTCACGCCGAAGGCCGACGGAATATTCACGCTTGAGATCCACGACGTCCTCTACCGTGGCCGCGCGGACTTCGTGTACTCGATCGCGGTCAACGCGCCGGCGCCGCGCATCCGCTATCCGCAGGGCGGATTCCCGAGGAGCGTGATGAACAGGAATCCGGACGGGATTGTGTCCGCGCCAGGGGAGGTCTCCCGCAGGAAGTTCGTCGTGGACGCGCCCGGGCCGCATGTCCTGGAGGTCGTGGCCCGCCGCCGCGGTTCGCCGCTCGACGCCGTCCTCGCGCTTCGGAAGGCGTCCGGCGGCCCAGTCCTCGCGCAGTGGGACGACGTGACAAACAAGGTGTTCGTCGGCTCCGTCCCGCAGGGCGAGTGCGATCCGATAGGCGTTTACGACTTCAAGGAGGCCGGCGAGTACGTCGCGGAGGTGACGGACCGCACAGGTCACGGAGGCAAGGGCTACAACTGGTGGCTCGACGTGCGCAGGGAGAAGCCGGAGTTCTACGTGTATTCCGCGCGCTCCACGCTTCCGCTCGGCTGGAAGAACGCACTGAAGGTCGAGTTCGTCCTCGAGCGCAGGCACGGATTCACGGGCGATGTCGAGCTGGTGTTCCCGGCGGGCGTGCAGGCCGTGGAGAAGTGTGCCTTCACCGGGGGGGTGGAGAGGGTTACGGCGAAGCTCGTCTACAGGGGGCTGGAGAAGGCGGACATGCGCCAGGTCAAGATGACGGCGCTCGCAAAGGTTGGCGACGAGATCCTACTCGTCCCGGTTCTGCCGTGCGACGAGTACGAGCAGGCGTTCGCCTGGAAGCACCTTCTCCCCGCGTCGGCCTTCACCCTGAACGCGCCGCCCCTGCCGCCGAATGTCGCGAAGAGGCTTCAGCAGCAGAGGCTTCAGCAGCAGAAGAAACTGCAGCAACAGCAGAAGCAGCAGCAAAGGCAACAGAAGAAGGATCCCCAGATGAAGAAGAATCAGGGGAAAGGCCAGAACAGGAAAGACCAGAGGAGGGAGATTAGGTCATGACGAAAGGGAAAATGGCACTGGCGGCTGCGCTTATGGGCGTTTCCGCCTCCGCGTGGGGCGCAAACGCCCCGGTGAACGTCCCGGAGCTGATGAAGTCGTTCAGTGGAAACGCGATCAAGTCCGTTGCCGACTGGGAGAGCGTCAGGAATCCGGAGATACTTGAGGCCTACCGCACCGAGGTGTTCGGCGTCAGGCCCAAGGCGGCCGACGAACGCAAGCGCGTCTCCTTCGAGGTGTTCGACGTCGCCGAGGCGATGGATGGCAGGGCAATCCGCAAGCAGGTGCGGATCAGGTATGCCGGGCCGCACGGACAGTTCGCGTTCCCGGTTACCGTCTACATCCCGAAGGGGAAGGCACCGAGCCCGGCTTTCGTCTACGCCGCCATCTACCACGACACTGTGGTCGACAAGGACGGCTGCGTGGTGAAGAGCCGCTTCTGGCCTGCGGAGGAGATTGTCTCCCGCGGCTACGCGACGGCGGCGTTCATGGTGACGAACGTGGCGGCGGACGCCAAAGTAGGCTTTTCGCAGGGCGTGTTCCCGTCCGTGCAGCCCGAGGGCGAGCGCACGGCGGAGAGCTGGGCGACCATCTCGGCCTGGGCGTGGGCTGCGAGCCGCGTCATGGACTGGATCGAGGCGGAGCCGCTTATCGACGCGAAGCGCGTCGGCATAGTCGGGCATTCGCGCGGGGGCAAGACGGCGATCTGGACTGGCGCGAACGACCGGCGCTTTGCGATGGTCTGCTCGAACGACTCCGGATGCAGCGGCGCGAAGCTAAACCACATGGCCCTTCCGAGATCCGAGAGCATCGCGAAGATCACCAGGAACTTCCCGTACTGGTTCTGCGCCAACTACCGCAGGCACGTCGGCAGGGAGATGGAGATGCCCTTCGACCAGCACGAACTGCTTGCGCTCATAGCGCCGCGGCTTCTCTGCGTGGCGTCCGCCACTAACGACGGCTGGGCCGGCCCGGAGGGGGAGTGGTGGTCTGCGAAGCTCGCGTCGCCCGCCTGGGAGCTGTACGGGAAGAAGGGGCTTGTGGCGGACTCCATGCCCGCCCCTGGGGCTCCACAGCAGGAGGGGTGCGTCTCGTACCACCTACGCGCCGGTGGGCACGACCTCTCGCCCTACGACTGGAAGTGCTACATGGACTTCGCCGACCGCCACGGCTGGCGTCCAGCCGCTCCCTAGCCCCGCCTGCGCCCAGTGCGCAAAGTGTATTTTTCTCCTTGTTTTGTATCATTGTTTTTGATATAATTTATGCGTAACGGGGATGTGCAATGTCGAGGTTGCATTGTGTCGGCATCCGCTACGTAAATCAAAGATGAGATATATGAACTACAAGGAATTCATACATCCCGAAGATGAAGCGGCGATGCGAAATCTGGAAGCAGTTCCGGGTTTTGACGCCGTGGCGCGTTTCATACTGGAGCATTATACGGAAGATTTGATGCACGGCCTCTACATGGCGCAGAATGTGCGCCTGTCGCCGACGCAACTTCCTGAGATTTACAACCTTCTGCCTCCGATATGCGGCAAGTTCGGTCTTGAGCTGCCAGAATTCTATTTGACGATGGATCCAGCGCCAAATGCCTGGACGATAGGAGACAAGAGGAAGTTTATCGTCATCACGAGTGGCTTGCTGAATCATGTCACTGATAAAAAGGAACTACAGTCGATCATAGCCCATGAATGTGGGCATATACTTTGCCGACACGTGTTCTACAATACCATAGCCATGCTTTTAGTTAATTTTGGCGAGAGCCTTGGCTTTGGCAAGATTGTCCTTACGCCGATACTCCTGGCCATGAAGTACTGGCAGAGGCGCAGCGAACTTTCGGCAGACAGGGCCAGTGCGGTGTTCATTGGCGACTCTGATGTTCCGTGCCGTGCGCTTCTAAGAATATGCGGCGGGCCGGACAATTTGACGAAGGACATCAATCTGCATGAGTATGCGGAGCAGGCGAAGTCCTATTATGCTCTTCTTGCAAACAGCAAATGGAACAAGTTTCTTCAAAACATGGCCGTTATGAACGCTGAACATCCCTTTGCGGCAGTTCGCATAAACGAACTGCTGTCGTGGACGGGCAATGAGCAGTTTGCCAGTCTGAAAGAGGCGATTGCGAGCGCCGAGGTTGCCCCGATGTGCCCGAAGTGCGGTAGGCGCATATCCACCAAGGCAAAGTTTTGCAAGTTCTGTGGTAGCATTCTGAAAGGAGGAAGGTAATGGATTTGCTGCAAAGGCTGGATGAACTAGTCCAGAAGTCGGCGTCATTCCAGAAGATCATGGAAGACGGTGTTGTTGATGATGTCGAGGTTGAAGAACAGGCAAGACTTGTTGACGCAATGCTGTCTGATCTGGAACGGACGTTGTCGCCTGCAGATTTCGCTCGCGTGACGGAGTTCATGGCGGAGCTTTCCGTGCTGCAGGTGATTATGCGCTACAACCAAATGGGAGGGCGGTGACATGGCATTCACTTCGACAAAGGTATTCATGGTCCCGGCAAACCGTATTCCAGACATGACTCGGATGTTGGAGGCGGCGCTTCGCCTGGATGGATATGAGACGCGCAGTGACTCGCTGCTGGGCGGCGGTATGGTCGTGTCAATCACAAAGGGGGGATTGTTCAAGGCGATTATCGGGATGAAGACGGCGCTCAAGGTGGAACTGCGCGCGGACAACGGGAACGTACTTGCAAAGACTAGCGTAGGCATCTGGGGGCACCAGATCGTGCCTACGATGATTATGTGGCTTTGGTTTTGGCCAGTTCTCATCACACAGATATGGGGGTTGGTACAGCAGAACCATCTGGATGCGCAAGTGATGGAGATACTGGCCAAGGCGGCGGAAAAGGATACAACTACAATGGATGGTCAACCGGCGGATGCGCCTGCATGCTTCTGCTCCGAGTGCGGCAAGCCAGTAGCCGGCAACTTCTGCTCTAATTGCGGTGCAAAGCTGTGACGGGTGCAATTCCAGTGGAGAGTCAGAGGTTGTTACAAAGTCCCTAGGCATACTATGCAAGGTGTGTTGATGTAGAGGAAAGGAAAGAAAGATGGCTATCGTATTTACACTTGCCGGTGTTGTCTTGTGTTGTTTTGTTGTCATGCGCCGCAAATGGATGATTGTCACGGGGGTCGCGATCTTCGCATTGGGGTTCGCAATCTATGCGAGCCCGCATTTTTTCGGATGCCGGAGCGGAGGTAGCGGTCTTTTGGGGTCGTTCAGCAAGTCGTTGTCCGCCTTCTATCCATCCAGAGGCGGATTTGAGGAAGGCTTTGAGGCGTCTTCGTGGTATTGGGCTTTTCATGCGCTTGCAATCTTCTACATAACGGTGCTTCTTGTGGCGTTGTTCGGCAGAGAGATGCTGAACAGACTGTCCATTGTCGTCCGCATGTTGCGAAAACATCCTCTTAACGTCTTTTGGGGTTACGGCGAAGAGGCCAAGACAATTGCCCAGGGCATAAGCGACGGCAAGGACAGCGTCGTGTTCGTCATGCCGGAGTCCAAGCGCTTGTGGACAGGGTTGAACGACGAAGACGACATCCATGCGGTGGCCAAGGCCGGATGGAAGTGGATCACCGGCAAGTCAAGCGCAAGGAGAAGCCTGATTCGCGCCAAGCGCCATTTCTTCATGGGAGGCGACGGACATCAGAACGTCGCGGACGCGGAGGCGCTGGTCAGGTCTTATGTTGGACGGGAAAAGATCGATGTCTATGTGCGAATCGCGGCGACGGCCGACGATGACGTACTCTACAAGTGGGCCGACAAGTGGAACATGTCCGAAGACAAGAACGTCGAGATCGTCATAGTCCGGGAAGAGTCTCTGGTTTCAAGGCGTTTCCTCCTCGACAATCCCATGTGGCAGTGCAGGGGCGTGGAGATCGACACCAGGAGTGCGACTGTCGAGGGCGAATTCAAGGTTTTGCTCCTTGGTTTTGGCTCTCAGGGCAAGATTCTGTTGAACGACATGATATGCGATTCGCAGTTCCTGACGTCCAGCGGGACTCCCGTCCGCTTCATGGCGCACGTCTTCGATCGCGACTGCGCGTCATTTGGCGCATACGAGGAGATATGCTGCGAGGCGGTCAAACGGTACAACATCACATTTGACTGCCTTGACGTCGGGTCGGCGAGATTCTGGCGACGGTTTTCCGACGAGATGGCGAAGGGTCCGTACAGCAGGGTGGTCATCTGCCTGCGCGACGACCGCGAAAACATTCGCATCGCAAACGACGTGGCGAGGGTGTTCCGGGAACGGGGGCTGAATCCGGGCTGCACGGTTTTTGCGAGGGTTCGCGACTCGCTGGTTGACGCCTACATCCGCTCCACCTTCCACGGCAACGAGAGCGGGCGCAGGTTTACGTCGTTCGGGGCGATGGGTGACACCTATTCATTTGCGAACATCGTCACGCGCAAGTGGGAGAAGGGGGCAATATGGATAAACGGCGACTACAGCCTGAAGCCCGATTCCCCCCACGACGAGAGGGCGGACGAGGTCAATTGGAAGAGGGCTTCGTTCTTCAACAAGGAGTCGTCGCGGGCGTCGTTCTTCTTCCAGAGAAATCTGCTTCGCCTCATCGGATACCGTGTCGACGAAACGTGTGACGACAACAACTGCTTCAACGACAAGGATCCCATGAATCACCTCGACATCCTTGCCGAGGACGAACATTTGCGATGGATGGCATACCATTTCGTGCGGGGTGTCAAGACGTGGAGTCCCACTCCGCAGGAGATCGAGGAGAAGCTGGCGCGGACGGGCAAGGCGGTCAAGCACAATGCCATTGACGACATAAACGCGCATGCTGATCTTGTCGATTACGACGCACTGCCAGGGGTTGACGCGCTTTTCGATCCCATAAACGAGCGATATGGGTACAAGAAGGACAAGGACACGCAGGAAAAGGACAAGGGCTTCATCCGCAGCGAGGCGATGAGGCGCTCAGGACTTGGCATCAGAAGAATATAGAAAGAACAAAAGGAGGTAAGCAATGAAAAGAACGTCAATTGCAATTGCCGCGCTGTGCGTCATGGGAATGTCGGCGCTGGCGGGGTCGGCAAGGCCGATGGTCGAGGTTGCCCGCGTGGAGACGTGCCAGGATGTGCTGGAGAAGAACCTTCCGGGGCGCGCCATGGCCGTCGCGAACGTGGACGTGTTCCCGAATGTCGCCGGAACCGTGGTCGAGGCCGCGCTGCGCAACGGCGCACCGGTCAAGAAGGGGGATCTGCTCTACCGCATTGACGACTCCGGCTTCAAGGTCAAACTTCAAATCGCCGAGGCCAGGGCCGAGGGATGCCGCGTCAAGCTGGAAGCCGCGAAGAAAGGCTATGAACGCCGCCAGAAACTTGGCGGCGGCGGCATAAGCCAGGAGGCGCTGGAGAACGCCAAGAGCTCGATGGATGCCGCCCAAGCCGAAATGAAGGCCGTCGAGGCCGACCTGGCCCTGGCCAAAGGAGATCTCGCCGGGTGTCGGATTGTCGCGCCCATAGACGGAACCGTCGCCAGGGTGCTAAAGGGCGTCGGCGACCGCGTCCGCGGTGAGACGGTGATGGCTTCAATTGTCAAGCTCTCGCCGATACTTGTTCGCTTCTCGCTTTCCGAGGGGGAGTATCTTCGCATGTTCGGCGGCAAGGACTCTGTCGCAAGTTCCAATGCAGTTGTCAGCCTGACGTTGTCGGATGGTTCGGCATTCCCGGAGGAAGGCCGGTTTGAGCGTGCCGAGAAGTTTGTCGACGCGGCATCTGATTCTCTGCAGCTGTATGCCCAGTTCCCAAACCTGGAAGGGGTTCTCAGGCCTGGGGCATTTGTGTCCGTGACGTTGAAGGACAGGCGTCCGATAGTGCGCCGCGTCATCCCGGCGTCGGCCGTCGCCTGGGACGCGAAAGGCCCGTTCGTATGGGTCGTGGATTCCGAGAACGTGGTTTCGCGTCGTCCCGTCGAATGCGGGCGCATCGACGGCGGCAGCCGCCATGTCATGGGCGGGCTCGAGGAAGGTGAACGCGTGGTCGTGAGCGGGGTGCACAAACTCGCTTCCGGCATGAAGGTGGACGTGGCGAACGAGGGGGCTGCGAAATGATCGCCCGTGGAATAGTTCGCCATCCTCGCGTGACGTTCGCGTTGACGGCGCTTGCCGTGGCCGTCGGATTGTTCTGCATGCGGCGCCTCCCGTTGGAGGTGTTTCCGGACGTCGCACCGCCGACATTTCAGCTTGTCGTACACGCCGACGGACTTGACGCCGTCGGGGCGAGTCGTTCCGTGGCGGCGCCGATTGAAGAGGCGTTTGCGGACGTTCCCGGCGTGCTTTACCATTCGTCGTCGTGCACGGACGACGGCATTTGCCGATGTGACGTGACCTTCCGGTCTGACGTTTCGCAGGAGACCGCGCTGTCCCGGATCAAGGAACTGGTCCGCCGCATAGAGGGCAAGCTGCCTGCGTCCGCAGCCTCGCGGGGAGTCGAGATTGTGCAGGGGCTGAACGACACTGTCGCGCTTTATGCGTTTTCCTCCAGCCGGGGTGCTGTTCCAAGAGGCTTCGTCTCCGGTGCGTTGAAGTCTCGTCTTCTCGGCGTCGACGGCGTTGGGAGGGTGGAGGTCAGCGGCGAGCGCCGCCGGACTGTTCGGATTGTGCTGGATACCGTAAAGCTCTCCGGGCTGCGCATATCGCTTTCGAATGTCGCCGCGAAACTCAGCGCCTGCCGTGGCAGGGGGGAGCGGCTGAGGGAGGAGAAGGGTGACATCGTCGTCGAGGGGATTGTCAACACCCTTGGGGATTTCGGTGGCGTAGTTATATACGAAAACGCCAACACTGGCGGACGTGTTCTGCTGAAGGACATCTCGCGCATTGAGGTGTATGACTCGCCTGTTGACGGAAGGGGTCTTGACGGGCGGGAGGTTGTGATGATGCGCGTCCGCAAACGCGCCGGATCCAATGCGTCCGACACCGCAGTCCGCGTAAAGGGGCTCATGGAGGGTCTTGCCAAGGATTTCCCCGAGGGCGTCACCTGCGAACTGGTGACGGACGCGGCGTCTGGGGCGCGTACGTTCCTGCACGACATGGCGATCACGCCTTTGCTGGCGTTCTTGCTTGTCGGTGTTGTGCTGCTGGCGTTCTGGCGCAGCTTCAAGCTGGCTGTGATACCTTTGATGGTCGCCGTCGTTTCCATTGTCTCCTCGTTCGTCCTGCAATGGTGGTTCGCATTCACGTTCAATGCCCTGACTGTGTTTGGGTTTGTCCTTGTCATAGGGTCTCTCGTCGACACCGCGCTTATCGTGATTGAGCGGGCACGTATCGGCATGGCGTCAGGCGGCCAGCCGCCGCGCCAGGCGATGGAGGACGCCGTGCGCAGCTCCTTCGGTGTCATGTTTGCGTCGACCATCCTTGTGGCGGTTTGCTACATCCCCCTGTTCTTCTGCGGGGGCGTGGCATCGCGTCTGCACCTTCAATTCGCGTTCACGGCGTGCATGGCGCTTGCGCTGTCCGCAGTGTTTGCGCTTACGCTTGCGCCTGTCGTGTTTGCTCTTTTCGTCCGGGAGCCCTGCAAAGGAGGTTCGTCCAGAGGCTTCAGCCTGATGTTCCCGCTGCGTGGCTGGGAACGCCTGTACCTGTCTGTCGCGGGGTGGTTCGTCAGGCATCCCGTGTTTGCCTGCGTCGTCGTCATGGCCGGGCTTTGCTGTTTCCTGCCGTTGAAGTCGATCCTGCCCAAGGTTCTTTTCGGGAAGGACATGATCGACCGGGCGGTGGTCGAGGTCGTGCTTCCGCCTGAGTGTGGCGGCGACAAGGTCGAGCATGTCTGCGCGGAGGCATCTGCGGCGTTGAAGGACATGCCGGACCTGAAGCGCGTCATGTTCTCCGTCGGCGAGGGCGAGCTGCAGGGGAACTGCGGAAACTGCGGGAGGCTGTCAGTGGAGTTCAACCAGCGCCTCAGGCCGGCCAGGGCCAATGCGGTCCTGTCGGAGATAAGAGAGCGGCTTTCGTCAATTCGCGATGCGCGGATAGGCGTGTTTGTGCCTTCCTCCGTCCGCGGAATCGGACGCTTCGACGGACTGGAGTTCAGTCTTTGCCGCCATGGCGGCGCGGCCGACGGATTGTCGGATGCCGCGCGTGCCTTTGCCGCGCAGATAGAGGGTCTTGACGGCGTGTTGAGCGTCGAATACGCGCCGGCGATGTTCAGGCGCCAGGCCAAGGTGACGTTTGACCATGCCAAGGTCGCGGCCTTTGGCGTCGCGCCTACAGCAGGGGAGGCTGCTATCCAGGAGGCCGTAATGCCCAAGAGGCTGCCGGCCTTCGGCCTTGCGGACGGGCCCTGCGATGTCATGCTCGTGAAGTCGGGCGGCGCGGTGGAGATGGATGTCTTGGAGAAGATCCAGCTTCGGGCGGCGGGCGACGCGCTTGTGCCCCTTGCCGCGCTTGGCAAGGTCAGCATGAAGCCCGTACCCCTTGTGGCCACTCATTTCAACGGCGTGGATTCGGTCGCCTTCGTCGTGAGGCTTGCGCCGGGCGCGTCGCCGGAAAGGCTTGTGCAGGCCATAGGCGACATTCAGCCGCCGGACGGGTGCACGGTTGCCTGGAGCGGAATCGCCGTGCAGGAGAACGTCAATCGCGGGGGGACGCGCATTCTGGTCGGCATTGCCCTTTTCGCGATATATCTGCTGCTTGCGGCGTGGTATGAATCGTGGAC
>JAEEGL012199363.1_pt1 | contig 10852 bp, 9 predicted proteins | sample 9134231 | NCBI WGS metagenome assembly JAEEGL01 (sample SAMN16246548, study PRJNA631951) | gut metagenome | biome: gut microbiome; feature: rumen; material: fiber-attached | host: Bos | place: Iran: Karaj | collected 2018-10
CTTCTCCATCGTCTCACGGTCTTCGGTGTGACGCTGACGATAGAGCATAAAACACTTTGCCACAGCGTAGTATCCTTCTTTCATCAGGGCGACTTCAACTTGGTTCTGTATCTCCTCGACCGTGATGCCGTTGTGGATATCGAGCTGTGCCAGAATCTTGGACAAGCGTCCCAGGTCGATTGGCTCGCCTTGGGCGTCGAAAGCCTTGATGATGGCGTTCATTATCTTGTCGAGAGAGAACCTTTCCTCTACTCCATCGCGCTTTGTTATGGTAAAAGAATTATCCATTTCGATGATGTTTTATACTAGTTTTCAAAGCGGTTGTCGTTGCCGCACTTCTTATTTTTCAGCTGCAAAGATACGACAAATTCCCTAATGCCCCGATACAACTTATCAACCGTTTCGTGTTGAAAACCTCGCTGGACATAGACACAATATAGTTGGACACGGTGCTGACACGGCGAGGACACGGAGCGGATACGGCGAGGGGGGGGCGGAAGCACCTCGGAGGCACGTCGGATGCGGATTTTTATTTTTTTTCATCGTGTTTTGTTTTTTTTTGTACTTTTGCAGCATGAAACGGACTATATTCACAGGGCGTATGAAGATGGCCGACATGGTGGCCACCAACTACGACCTAATCCTTATGCTGCCTAGGTTTGGCATACCTCTTGGCTTTGGCGACAAGAGCGTTAAAGAAGTGTGCCGTGACAACTCTGTCGATGAGAATTTTTTCCTCACAGTGTGCAATATTTACACTTTTGACGACTACCGTCCCGACGACGAAGAGCTTTCGCGCATAGAAAACAGCCAAGTCATCGAGCACCTGCGAGCCAGCCACCGCTACTACATTGAGGAGCGTTTGCCCCACCTTCAGCACCACCTCGACCAGATTTCAGACAAGGTGGGCGAGCAGTCTGCCGCACTGCTGAAGAAATATTTTGCCGACTACTGCCGCGAGGTGCGCGACCATGTGCGGCACGAGGAAAAGAACCTCACCACCATGCTCGAAAACCTGCGGTCAGGCGCAAAGAGCGTCTCGGAGCAGTTCCAGCGCAGCCACGACAACATCAAGGACAAGCTGACCGACCTGACGCAGATTATCTACAAATACCTGCCCGGCGAACGCCTCAACGAGGAGATGATGGAGCTGGTGTTTGACATTCTGCAGTTGAGCCGCGACTTGGAGAAACATGCCGAAATTGAGGAGCTACTGCTAACACCGCAAGAGGACTATCAGCTGTCAGACCGCGAGCAGGATGTGCTTGAACTGGTAGCTCAAGGCCTGAGCAGCAAGGAGATAGCCGAAAAACTGTGCATAGCCGTAAACACCGTTAACACCCACCGCAAGAGCATCACCCGAAAGACTGGCATCAAGAGTGTCGCCGGCCTGGCAGTGTACGCCATGCTGAAAAAATGATTAATAATATGAAGAAAATCCTATCATTATTTCTTTTCTGTTGCATAACGCTAAGTTTCTACGGCCAGAACAGTCATCAGCAGATGATATTCCTGGCCAAAACATATAGCAATTTCATGTTCCGCAACCAGCCAACAAAGATGGTTCTCAAGGAACTCCAAGGAATCACCGACCCTGATATGAAGGCGACTGTCGATTTCATAACCCAAACCATCACAACCAAGAACAAGATACTCTCCACCAAATATCTGAAACGCCCAGATGACCATACGTTGAAACAAATATATATCATCAGGGCCATCAGCCTTAACCTAAACGAGAAAAAGCCAATAAGCAACGATAGTCTTATCGACAGTCTGGTTAATGCGGCCATTCCTGTTTATGAACTTGTCGACAATTACTATGAGATGGTTTTCCTGACTGTTGGCAACAAAAACCAGCCATTTGATCTTTCAAAAATGAATTTCAAGATGAACGACTACCAGTTGAAAGACGATACCGAACGTGGCATCCTGTTTCTGAAATGCATGAGATTATGCGGTACGACAATATGGGGCTATATGAATATCGCCAAACCAATGAACACCGCAGAAGCATACAAGTACATCAAGAAATTCCCTAAATTCAACGGACAACCATATTATCAATATACTGATTTTTCGTTCGATGATTTCGAGATGGTTATCATCAAGGACAATGGGAGAGAAAGCTACAAGGGTTACTATCTGAACAAATATTACGAGACTCTTCTTTATCATCTGCTCTGTTTGAGGAAGGAGGGGGGAACAGAAAAGGAGATACAAGACCTGATGCTAGGTTCAATCTTGAGAAAACGAAACCTCTATTCATATACAGAATACAAAGACATTCTGGAAGATATGTTCAAGGAGGTCAAAAAGCAATGATACAATAATCCATACACCATAGCCAAAAACACAAAGATTAAAACAAATGAACAAATCTCTTAAACCGATAAGGATAATTATTGCAGCCCTGATGCTGCTGGGTATAACCGCCCTGATGCTCGATGCCACCGGTACCCTGCGCCACTACCTCGGTTGGATGCCGAAGGTGCAGCTGCTGCCGTCGATATTGGCACTGAACTTTGTGATGGTCATCAGCGTGTTGGTTGTCACCGCCGTGATTGGCCGATTCTACTGCGCCGTTATCTGTCCGATGGGCATTTTCCAGGACATCTTCGTATGGTTCCACAAGTTGATTTTCGGCAAGAAGCGTCCCTACCGTTATCGCAAGCCCCAGAACTGGGTGCGCTACACGGTGCTTGTGGCGTTTGTTGTGCTGATGGTGCTGGGACTTAATGGAATTGCCACGTTGATAGCACCCTACAGTGCATACGCCCGCGTGGTGACCAACATCCACGGCAGTGGAGTGGCGCACTGGGTGGCCATCGCCACGCTGGTTGTCATCGGTGTGATGAGCTTCTGCTGGGGCCGCCTGTGGTGCAACACCGTCTGTCCTGTAGGTTCGCTGCTCAGCCTGGTGGCCAAGTTCAGAGTCTTGGGCATCCGCATCGATGCCGACAAGTGCGTCTCCTGCCGCAAGTGTGAGCATGGCTGCAAGTCGATGTGCATTGACATCGACAACCACACCGTAGACCAGAGCCGCTGTGTCAACTGCTTTAACTGCCTCTCGCAGTGCAAGGTGGGTGCAATAAGTCTGAATACTAAGAGTACTAAGAATACACAGAGTACCCCGACTGACTCATCGCGTCGCAAATTCATCGCCACCACTGCCGCTGTCGGCGCAGCCATGGCCGTCGAGGCGCAGGAGCAGAAGCTCGACGGTGGACTGGCCGCCATCATGGACAAGAGTGTGCCTCAGCGCAATACGCCGTTGAAGCCTGCCGGTTCGCGCAGCCTGAAGAGTTTCTCGAGCCACTGCACCTCATGTCAGCTGTGCGTCAGCCAGTGTCCCGAGAAGGTGCTGCGTCCTTCGACCAAGCTAACCAGTCTTATGCAGCCCGAGATGAGTTTCACCAATGGCTATTGCCGCACTGCATGCACCCGTTGCAGCGAGGTGTGTCCGACCGGAGCCATCAACCTGATTTCCAAAGAGGAGAAGACCGCAATATCGATAGGTCATGCCGTGGTGCTGAAGGACAACTGCATAGGTTGTGGCACCTGCGAGCGTCACTGTCCTTCGGAGGCCATCCAGATGGTCGACGGCAAGCCGGCGGTCAACGAGAGCCGCTGTCTCGGCTGCGGTGCCTGCGAGTATTACTGTCCCGCACGCCCCATGACTGCAATATATGTCGAGGGTCGCGAAATTCACGCTGAAATCTAACAAAAATACTATTTAAAAAAATGAAAAAAAATATTTTTAAATCTTAAGCATTTTAAAAAAATATGAAACGGATTTCCTTGTTAGTGGCTTTGTTATTTATTGTGACTTTAGCCAGAATACAGGCACAAGACACAGTTAAGTGGCCGGATCCATGGTATGCTTATAAACCCCTGCCGACGAACACATACAATACGCTGAACTATTTCATGTTCAATGAAAACGGTGCGCCAAACAACCAAAACGTTACGATGACCGATTTCTCTGGCATAAGCAGCGGGAACTTGTATGGTATTGCAGTGACGTTCTACGAGGAACCTGTTCTGAACAATCCGGCCTCCTATGCTTTCACGCTATACCATTTCAATGACCTGACTTTTACCCCAAGTGGAAGCAACTATTATATAAGTATTGGCCAAATGGACTCAATACAGACGTGGAATGCACCACTGGTGAAGAACTGCACGTTCCTGTATGAACTAGAAAAGGACTCTTCTTATGTGCCTTGCTATGAGTTCTTTTTCGACAGTATAAAAAGAATTGACCCATCTGCGACAGACACCTTTTATATTGGTGGACGATACAACAACATGCAGTATTTCGGCTCCGGCCTAGGTGACAGAGATTTCGGACAGAATTGGATTATGTGTCCGTATACTGACCCCTCCAGCATTTCGTATGTTGAATATATGCCGCAAGACAGAGCCGTATGGGGAGTATTGTTCCCCATAGTCAAACTGCGTTGTACTGTGCCGAGGGGTTTCCGTATCGAAGAAAACGGCGGACAATATACCGCCCATTGGCGCAGCGATACCAACGCGGCAGTGTATCAGGTGGCTGTGCGCACAGATGCTACACTGCCCGACAGCGGTGACTTCACAACTACCGCATCGGAACTGACCTTGGCAGGCCTTTCCCCAAACACAGGCTACCGCGTATATTTGCGCAAACGTTGCGACTATTGCGCCACGTCGTGGAGTGAGACCGTGTGGAGCGATTGGGTTGGCCCTATGGTAATCGGAGACACCAATACGGCCTCTCTTCCCGCAATGCCGCAGACCCCGTCTTTTATACTTGCTCCGAATCCTGCTTCCGCCACTGTAAACGTCAGCATGGATGCTATGGACGGGCTTACCAGTATTGAACTGCTTGATATTAGTGGCCGAAATGTATTGACATATAAGGCTATTTCCAATAGTCATACACTGGACATATCCGCACTGCCGCGTGGCACATATTTTGTGCGTGTTACTGGAGAGAAAAACATTTCTGTTAGAAAATTAATTATAGAATAAAAAAAACACAAATCTAAACTATGAGTCTGAACATTAAACAAACATTGACCGATTTCTTCAAGTACATGGGTACTTGGAAATTCTGGAAAGAACTGATTATTATGACGCTGGGTATGGCTGTCACTGCCGCCGCCGTCTACTATTTCCTTGTGCCGAGCAAGCTGATTATCGGCACCATCAGCGGTCTCTCCATTGTGCTGACCAAGTTATTCGAGGGTATGGGCCTCTATATCTCGCTCGGTACGCTTATCATGGTCATCAATATCATCCTGTTGATATTGGCATTTGCACTGATAAACAAGGAGTTCGGTGCCAAGACAGTCTATACCGCCCTTATCCTCGGCCCGTTGGCCGACCTCTGGGCAAAGATTCTGCCCTGGGATGCAAAGAATGCCGCAGGCGAGTATATTCTTGCCAACCCCAACCCCATCACGGGTTCGGCCTCCATCATGGGCGACCCGTGGCTCGACCTCTGCTGCTTCGTGCTGCTGCTCTCTGCCGCCCAGGCACTGATGTTCAGCATCAACGCCTCGACCGGCGGTCTCGACATCCTGGCCAAGATTGTGAACAAATACCTGCATTTCGACATCGGTACTTCGGTTTCCATCGCCGGTGCCGTTATCTGCTGCACTGCTTTCGCAATCAACCCCTTCCGCATGGTTATCATCGGCCTTATCGGTACTTGGATCAACGGTCTCGTTGTCGACTACTTCACTGCCACCCTCAACAACCACAAACGCCTCTGCATCGTGTCGAAAGACTACGAGCGCATACGCGAGTACATTATTAATACCCTGCATCGTGGCTGCACTCTCTATGAGGTCACGGGCGGTTACTCCGGCGAGAAGAGCATTGAGCTCGAGGTGCTGCTCAACAAGGATGAGTTCAGCAAGATACTGGCCTGGATGAAGGACGAGAAGATCGACGCCTTCTCCACCGCCGGCAACGTCAGCGAGGTCTATGGCTTCTGGGCCAGCGGCAAGAAGCGCAAACAGCTGAAGGAGCAGATAGATAAGAGGTAAAAGCCTCACCCCCAGCCCCTCTCCTTGAGGAGAGGGGCTGTTGAATGACATCATAAAAACATGGAAGATGAAAAACAAGGCAAATGATAGCAGGGTAACCACTCCCATCTCCTCGGAGGAGAAGGGTGCGGGGGTGAGTCTGACCAGACGAGATTTCCTCAAGGGCATGGCCGGGGCTGCTGTGGCCGGAGCCGCGGTGGCCGCCGGTTGCGAACATCCCAACGCCAAGAAGGCCGAGGGCTACAGTGTCGGCGATGTGCCGCAGGGTCAGATGACCTACCGCACCGATGCACACGGCCAGCAGGTCAGTCTGCTCGGCTTCGGCATGATGCGTCTGCCCGTCGAGGGCGGCGGCGACCTGCGCAGCAACCCGGAGGCAAAGCTCGACCAGGAGCTTATAAACAGGATGGTCGACTATGCCATCGAGCATGGCGTGAACTATTTCGACACGGCACCAGTATATCTTAAGGGTATGTCGGAAGCGGCCACAGGCATCGCCCTGGCGCGCCATCCGCGTGACAAATGGCTTATAGCCACCAAGATGAGCAACTTCCGTAACTGGACCTACGAAGCCAGTGTCGAGATGTACCACAAGTCGTTCGAGTACCTGCAGGTAGACCATATCGACTACTACCTGCTGCACAGCTTCGGCGGAGAGGGCGACTTCCAGAAACGCTTCCTCGACAATGGTGTGCTCGACTTCCTCGTGAAAGAGCGTGAGGCTGGCCGCATACGCAACCTCGGCTGGTCGTTCCACGGCCTACAGGAGGAGTTCGACAAGGTTGTTGCCTTGCACGACAAGTACCACTGGGATTTCGCGCAGATACAGATGAACTATGTCGACTGGCACTATGCCCACGAGATTGAGCCGGAGAACGTCAACGCCGAGTATCTATACAACGAGCTGGACAAGAAAGGTATACCCATCGTCATCATGGAGCCTTTGCTGGGTGGTCGTTTGGCCACGCTCAACGAGCAGATAGCCCACCAGTTGAAAGACATAGAGCCGGAGCGCAGCCTTGCATCGTGGTCGTTCCGTCACCTCGGTATGTTCCCCCGTGTTATGACTTCGCTCAGCGGCATGAGTGCCATGGAGCATGTCGAGGACAACGTGCGCAGCCATTGTCCATGCTTGCCGCTCAGCGACGAGCAGATGCGCCTGCTCGACCGCATTGCCGACGAGTTTGCCCACTATCCCGCCATTCCATGCACCGCCTGCCAGTATTGTATGCCCTGCCCCTATGGTCTTGACATACCAGGTATCTTTTCGTTCTACAACAAGAGCCTCATGGAGGGCAACATCATGACCGAAGGAACTGCCGAGCAACGCGAGTTCCGCCGCGCACGCCGCGCTTTCCTCACCAGCTACGACAAAAGCATTGAGCGTCTGCGTCAGGCCGACCACTGCATCAACTGTGGTGAATGTCTGTCGCATTGTCCGCAGGGTATCAAGATACCCGACAAGATGCGCATGATAGAGGACTACACCAATAGCCTGAAAGACTCGCTGGTATGAAGCTTTGGGAAATCCCCATACTCATCGTCATGGCTCTGTTGATATACTACTTAGACAAGCGGTTTTTTAATATGATTGACGGAATGGGGCGATATATTGACACTAAAACTCATGTCTATAAAAACGGCAAGGAAGTGGATCAAACCCCTAAAAACAGCAAAAAGGAGAAAAACATACTCAAGAGACTGCTGACATTATTCTGCGTCAGCCTATTTTTCATTTTTCATTTTTCATTTTTCAATTCCGCTCACGCCCAGTGTCCGCAGTCGTTGATGCAATATGCTGAACGTTACCCTGCAGCCGAGCCACAGGATTTGTACAAGCTTGTTTTCCAAGACCTCTACGGACCCGGACACCTGATTACAGACTCTGCCACATGCTACCGTTATGTTTCCGATGAGGTGGAGCATCAGTGCGTTAATGAAGTTACTACCTTCCCGATATACGAGTACACTTTGTGCGACAGCAACTTTGTGCGGGTCAATCTCTATCTGGTAAAGTGGGGTGTCATCAGTTTGGAGCAGATGGTTTCGGCCGTCATGCGCAGCGCCGAGGGGCTGCCCTCTCCCGACCACCGTTTTGTTATGAGCCATAGCACTGCTTTCAAGTCCGCCTACGCCCCGCACTACCGCATAGTCCGACGTGACATCTTCGAAAACGTAATATTACCGTTAATACCATCAAATCTAAGAGAATCAAACAAATAATCTATAATGAAAAAAATTCTGATATCAATACTATTGTCTGGGTCGCTGATGCTGACTTCGTGCGGGAGTATGTTCGAGCTGGCAATGGATATGGAGGCACTTGCCGCCGAGATGGAGGCCGCACAAGACGCGCAGGCCGCGGCCAGGAGCCAGGAGCCGCCAATACCGCGCAACGTCATCCTTATCATCGGCGACGGCATGGGTGTGCCGCAGGTTTATGCTTCGGTTGTGGCACAGCGCGGCAACAACTCGGCATTCCTGCGTTTCCCGTTCAGCGGTTTTTCTCGCACATATTCGCTCAACAAGTACCGCACAGACTCGTCGGCCGGCGGCACTGCATTGACTACAGGCGAGAAGGTTGAGAACTACCATGTTAACTGGGCTCCCGACTCGTCGCGTCATCGCACCATCTTCGACGATGCAGTCAAGGCCGGCATGAAAACGGGTTTCGTGGTGACCAGCTCGGCACTCGATGCCACGCCAGCATCCACCTATGGCCATGTGCCTTACCGTAAAATGTTCGACACGTTGAGCCTGCAGATGGCACAGTGTGAGCACTCGGTGATGATTGGCGGTGGTGCTAAGTATTTCTTCCCGCAGAACCGCAAGGACGGTACTGCCCCGCTCGACACGCTGTTGAAGCGCGGCTACACAGTTACATACAGTATGGACAGTGCGCTTGCTTACAAAGGTGAGAAGTTGGTTGCCCTGTATAGCGAGGGTGACCCGCTGACCGCGCCGAGCCGTGGCGACGTGCTGCGTTCCGCCGCCATGAAGGCCATTGAGATACTGGACAGGAATCCTAAGGGCTTCGCACTGATGATTGAGGGATCGCAAATCGACTGGGCCTGCCACAATAACGATTCGGCCTATCTGCACGCCGAGCTGGCCGATTTTGAGTTGATGCTCAACGCTGTGCTCGACTACGCCGAGCGTGAGGGCAATACGCTCGTGGTTGTGACAGCCGATCATGAGACCGGCGGTGTGACGCTGCCCGATGGCAATATCGAGAAGGGCATCAACAACGTGCGCTTCCTGTGGGGCAGCCATACCGGCTGCATGGTGCCAGTGTTTGCCTATGGCCCCGGTGCCGAATATTTCAGCGGTATACATGAGAATACTGACATTCCGGCCATAATACGCTGGTTGCTTAATATTTAATGAATGATTAAGTTCTGCGTCAGACTGGTGCAGCGGTGGCTGCCCGAACCGTTCATCTTCGCCATACTGCTCACCTTTGTGGCGGCTGTGTTGGCCGCCGTCGTATGCCACCAGACACCGCTTGAGGTGGTGTGGAACTGGGGTGGGGGAGTGTGGAACCTTTTGGCCTTCGCCATGCAGATGGCACTGGTGCTTGTCTGCGGTTCGGCGTTGGCAGCTGCACCCGCTGTTAAACGCGGTGTGAGTGCATTGGCACGGCTGCCGAAGAGTCCGGCCGGAGCCATCGCTCTGGTCACGGTCGTGTCGGCATTGGCCTGCTGGCTCAACTGGGGTTTCGGACTAATCGTCGGCGTAGTCTTTGCCAAAGAGATAGCACGACAGCTGCAAGGTGTTGACTACCGTCTGCTTATCGCCTCAGCCTACAGTGGTTTTGTGGTGTGGCATGCCGGCATATCGGGCTCGATACCGCTAACCATGGCCACGCCTGGCGAGGCCCTGACGAAAGCTACCAACGGTGCGTTGACCGCCCCGATACCCGTCTCTCAGACCATCCTCGACCCTCACAACTTGGTTATAGTGTTGCTGGTCATCGTCGGTATAACCGTGGCAAACAGCCTTATGCATCCCAAACAAGGCGCGGTGACGGTGGATGCAAGCTTATTGTCAGACTCGACGGACAAATCAGACCTGTCAGACCAGTCCGACAAACCTACCCCGGCACAAAGGCTTGAACACAGTCTGGTGCTTTCGTGGCTTATAGCACTGATGTTCATAGTGTTCCTGGTGGTTAAGCTGGGTTTCCGCGGTGGAAGTCTCGACCTCGGTGCTGTCATCATGCTCTTCCTTGCGCTTGGTCTGCTGCTCCACGGCACGCCGGTGGCCTATGTCAAGGCTTTCGGCAAGGCCGCATCGGGTGCCAGTGGTATCATACTTCAGTTTCCCTTCTATGCCGGTATCATGGGTATCATCACCGGTGTGGGTGCCAGTGGTATATGCATGGGTACCGTGGTGGCAGATGCCTGCATACGTATTAGTAATCCAGTCACCTACCCTCTGTTGACCTTCCTCTGTGCCGCTGTGTTGAATCTCTTTGTACCTTCGGGTGGCGGCCATTGGGCCATACAGGCACCGATAATGTTCACCGCAGGTGCCGACCTTGGTGTCGACCCGGGCCTCACAGGCATCGCTATTGCCTGGGGTGATGCGTGGACCAACCTTATCCAGCCATTCTGGGCGCTACCGGCATTGGCCATCGCCAAGCTCAGTGCCAAGGACATCATGGGCTACTGTCTAATTGACCTGCTTGTCAGTGGTGTCATTGTTGCGGCTGGCCTGATAATTTGGGCAATATAACAAATAAGAAAAAATAAAAAGCTATGTTCGAAGATATTATCAAACACTATCCCGATTTTCCCAAGCCCGGAATCGAC
>JAEEGL013174798.1_pt1 | contig 10852 bp, 7 predicted proteins | sample 9134231 | NCBI WGS metagenome assembly JAEEGL01 (sample SAMN16246548, study PRJNA631951) | gut metagenome | biome: gut microbiome; feature: rumen; material: fiber-attached | host: Bos | place: Iran: Karaj | collected 2018-10
GAACATAGATTAGAATGGGTTAGGGAAGTTAGTGGCATTAACTTTATAAATGACTCTAAGGGAACAAACTGTGCCGCTTCTATTACTGCTCTTAAGGCTTGTAAAATGCCTCTGATTTTAATTGCTGGCGGAAGAGACAAGGGCACGGATTTAACTGAATGGGTTGAAACTATTAGACAGACTGCACGTGGTGTAATCCTATTCGGAGAAGCAAAAGATCGCTTTAGAGTAGCATTAGAAGGGGTTGTTCCGTTAAAAACAGCTCAAAATCTAGAACAATCTGTAAATATTGCTTATCAATGGGCAGATGCAGGAGATACTGTTCTTCTTTCTCCTGCTTGCAGTAGTTATGACCAATACCCTAATTTTGAAGTTCGTGGTCAACATTTCAAAGAATTAGTTAATAAACTTTCCTGCAAATGATAAAAAAGCCGGCACAATTTGATCATATTTTACTTTTTGTAGTAGTCGCTCTTATGGGAGTTGGACTGGTAATGGTTTATTCTGCCAGTTCTATTACTTCTTTGGCTCAGATGTCTGACGGGCTCTATTACTTCAAACGTCAGTTGATGTGGGTAATAATAGGTCTTGTGGCAATGCTTTTGACTTCAGGCATTTCGTATAACAAGCTGGAAAAAATATCTGTTCCTCTTTTAGGAATAGCAATAGTTTTATTGGCGATTGTTTTGATTCCTGGGGTGGCAAGAGATATTGGTGGTGCAAAAAGATGGATACGTTTTGGCAGTATAGGTTTCCAGCCTTCTGAATTTGCAAAAATGTGCTTTGTATTATATATGGCACATTCTATCTCTGCACGACAGAAAGTAATTAAAAGCTTTCTATACGGGATGTTGCCAGACTTATTTGTTACAGGTATCGTTTTCTTATTAATTTATAGCGAACCTAATCTTTCAACTGCTTCATTGATTTTAGGAACCTACTTTACCATGTATTTTCTGGGCAATGGTTCTCTGCTTAATCTTGGTTCTTTGGCTGGATGTGGTTTGGTTCTGGTCACTTCTCTTATATTCCAGGCAAGCTATAGAATGAAACGTTTCTGGGCTTTTATCGACCCATGGGAAAATGCTAAAACAAGTGGTTATCATATTATACAATCTTTGGTAGCTATTGGCTCTGGCGGAATATGGGGCTTAGGTCTTGGGCAAAGCCGACAGAAATTCTTTATTCTTCCAGAAAGACATACGGACTTTATTTTTGCCATAACCTGCGAAGAACTAGGGTTAGTTGGTGGAATAGCTGTTTTGATTCTTTTCTTTATTCTTATATGGAGAGGATTATATATTGCATCCAGAGCGCCTAATACCTTTGGTTTCCTTACTGCAGCAGGAATTACAACTGTTATTGGTCTGCAAATTATTGTTAACATCGGTGTTGTTCTAAGTTTAATGCCAACTACAGGTGTTACTTTGCCTTTTATAAGTTACGGTGGTTCAAGTACTTTGTTTTTGGCAATAGGTGTAGGAATACTTCTTAATATTTCACGATATGGTTCTCAAGAAAATCTTTACGAAAATTCAAGGTCTATTCCATTTTCTAGTCAGTTTAACAACCCGGAACCAGCAAACAATCTGAGGAGAAAATAATAAAAATGCGTATTATATTCAGTGGTGGTGGAACAGGTGGTCATATATATCCAGCCTTAGCAATACGTGAAATATTACTTAAGAAATATGATTTTGAAAGTGGATATGTTGGCGTTATAGGCGGCATGGAAGAAAAGATTGTTTCAAGAGTAGAGAATGTTAAATTTATGGGTGTTAGAGCACAAGGAATGCCTAGAACTATTTCTCCAAAATGGTTTACATTCCCATTTATCAATGCAATGGGAATTATAGATGCTTTAAGACATCTCAAATCATTCAAACCAGATTTGGTTGTTGCAACAGGTGGTTTTGTTTCTTTCCCGACTTTAACTGCTGCTAAAATACTTGGAATACCGGCTGTAATTCATGAACAGAACGCTGCTATGGGGGTTACCAATAGAATTTTTGCAAAAAACGCTGCAAAAGTTCTGCTGACATATGAAACTGCGGCTAAAACAGATGATAAAAAAGTCATTCTTACAGGGAATCCTGTTAGAAGTGCATTTTTAGAACAGAAACCTAAGGCAGACTCAAAGTTTAAGAAAAATGATGGTGAGTTTATTCTTTTGTCTGTTGGCGGTTCTAGAGGAGCCTTGTCTATAAACAAAGCCTGTATCGAACTTACTAACGAATGGTTGCCACAACATCCAGAAGTTAGACTTATACATATTTCTGGCGAAAGAGACTATGAAATGGTCAACAAATCTATTGCAAACAAGCCAGCAAACTATCAACTTCTTCCTTATCTGCACGAAATGAAAGAAGCATTCGATGTGGCAGATTTGTTGATTTCTAGGGCAGGGGCCACAATTCTTTCTGAAATAGCTGTATGTAAAAAGCCGGCTATACTTATTCCTTACCCCTACGCAACAGATAATCATCAGGAAAAGAACGCCAGGGCACTTGAAAAACTAGGCGCTGCTAAGGTTCTTTTAGACAAGGATTTGAATAAAGACAGTCTTGTTAAGCTGATTTCTGAAGTTCAACAGGGTGATAATACTGCGAAAATGGCTGAAGCAATGGGAAAAAGTCGCCCAGAAGATGTTGAAGATAGAATTTTGAAACAGATAGAACAAGTTTTAGAGCCTTCGGCTCTGTGATGAGTGGTTCGTGGTTCGTGTTCTAAAGCCTCCACTTGAGGGGAGGTGGTCTGCTTAGCAGACCGGAAGGGTGACCTGACCATTAAAATTCGTTGTTTCTGGGCAAAAGTCATAGAGCTTAGAGTGTAGAGTAATAGAGCTTTTGGGAAACCTAAAAAAGACACTTGTACTGATTACAATCTAGTGTTATTATAATTGAGTATGTCTTTTTTCAACAAAAAAAAATATGATGATGAAGAGCAGGTATATTTACCTGTTAAAAGCATAAGCACTCAACTTCCAGATCAGACTCTGTCTGAAGATGTTGAGGATAAACTTCGTGCAAAAAACTATAAAAGCCGTTTTCATGAAGCTTCTAAAGTTATTGTTCCATTAAGAGTTATAGCTTTTATACTTATATTTATATCTCTTTCATATTTAATAATAACCCAGCTAAGATATATTTTCTTTTCTACATCATATTTTGAATTAAAAGAATTTCAAGTAACAGGCAATTCAACTCTGAGTCAGGATTATATAATAAAGAAATCAGGTATAGCTCCTGCACAGCACATTTTTTCTCTTGACTGCGAAGAAGTTAAACAAAGATTGTTGAATGAGCCTCTGATTAAAGATGCTAGTGTAGAACTCCAGGGCTTGAATACACTAAAAATCAATATAACCGAAAGACACCCTTTTATATATGCCAAATGCGGTATAGCTTTTTATGAAGTTAGCGAAGATGGCGTTATAATCAATACTGAAGGAATGGGTGAAAAAGATTTACCCATAATAACCGGTTTAAAATTAGAAGAATCAACTTTAGGAACATCGATTGCACATAATGATGATTTTTATATGGCAAAAAGTTGGGTAAAAACTTTCGATGAAAATATTTTAAAACAAATTTCTGAAATCAACTTTTCTAAATGTCAAAATCCGTATATAATAATGCTTACAGGAGAAAAAATTTTCCCAAGAAATGCGGAAGATTTTAAAAATAGATATGTTTTTTTGCGTGCACTCCTTGACAATTTACGCAAGAATAATGTAGAACCTTTTTACTTAGATATGAGGGCACTGAATGATATAGTAATTCGTCCTCAAAAAATATCGCAAACAAATTCTGAAAATAGAGGTCTAACAACTGGTGGATGATATAATTGTCGGTCTAGACATAGGCACTACTAAGGTTTGTGCTGTAATAGGTGAATTAAAGGAAGATCGCACAATCAATGTATTGGGAGCAGGTTCCTGTTCGTATACAGATGGTGTCAAAAAGGGCTCTATTGTTGACATTAAATGCACTACAGAAGCAATTGTGTATGCTATAGAAGAAGCAGAAAAATCAGTTGATGTTTCTATTGATTCAGTGTATGTGGGTATTGCTGGTGCACACATTAATTCTATGAACAGCAAAGGTGCTATAGCAATTAAAGGTGCAAACAACGAAATCACTTCTGAAGACGTTGACAGAGCTGTAGATAATGCAAAAACAGCAGTTCAGATTTCAGCTACTCACGAAATAATACACATATTGCCTAGAGAATTTGTTGTTGACGAACAAAGAGAAATAAGCAACCCCAAAGGTATGGTAGGCAGCAGATTAGAAGCTCATGTCCATATTATAACCGGTGCAGTTACATCAATAAAGAATTTGATGAAAAGCTGTGAAATGGCAAAACTTAATGTGGAAGAAGTTGTTTTGACTCAGTATGCTTCAAGTCTATCTGCTTTAACAGAAGATGAACGTCGCCTTGGCGTTGTTCTTCTTGATATGGGTGGCGGAACAACAGATTTAATTGTGTATAAAAACGGGCACGTTGAATACTCTAGCAGTATTGATATAGCTGGTAGTAGCATAACTAACGACATTGCATTTGTTTTAAAGACTTCAACAGATAAAGCTGAAGAATTGAAAATAAATGAAGGTGTTGCTCAAATTGATTTGGCTGATGAACAAGTCAATATTGATGTTCCCGTTGCTGGTGGGGAAAAAATAAAAACTATTACACAGACCTATTTGGCAGAAATAATAGAAAGTCGTATGGACGAAATTTTCAGATTGGCTAAGACCAAGATTGAAGAAGTTGTTCCATTGAATTCTCTTCCTGCTGGAATTGTCTTGACTGGCGGATCTTCATTGTTAAAAGGTTGCACAGAATTAGCTGAAGGAATCTTCGGCGTTCCGGTCAGAATAGGTAATCCAATTCAGATAAGCGGGTTAAAAGAACAGGTTTGCAAACCTCAATATTCTACTGCACTGGGTTTGATTAGATATGGTGCACAAAATTACAGGGAACCGACAAGACAATCGGGCTTTGTTGGTGGATTTTTTGAAAAAATTAAAAATTTTTTCGCTAAGTTCTTTACTGATTAAAAAATATATAGTAAATTAGCACACATATACATAAAGGTAAGTGTTTTATAAATTTTAGGAGGCAATGGATAGTGTTTGATAATGATTATATGGGTAGCGGAAGCGCTGAAATAAAGGTTATTGGCGTTGGTGGCGGCGGATCTAATGCCGTAAATAGAATGATCGAAGCCGATCTTTCCGGTGTAGAATTTATTGTAGCCAATACAGATGCACAGGCTCTACAGAGTTCTAGTGCAAAATCAAAGATTCAACTGGGTGAAAAGATTACAAAGGGTCTTGGTGCTGGTGCAGATGCAGAAATAGGCAAAAAGGCAGCAGAAGAAGATCGTGATGAAATAGCCGAACAGTTAAAGGGTGCCGATATGGTATTCATTACTGCTGGTATGGGTGGTGGCACAGGTACTGGTGCAGCACCTATTATTGCAGAAGTAGCCCGTGAACAGAATGCACTTACCATTGCCGTTGTAACTAAACCATTCAGCTTTGAAGGTAAGAAGAGAGCTAGTAGTGCAGAACTCGGTATCAAAAACCTTAGAGAACGTGTTGATGCTATTATCGTAGTTCCAAATGATAAGCTTATTGAAATAGCTAATGAAGAACTCACAATGGAAGATGCTTATAGAGAAGCAGATGAAGTATTAAGACAGGGTGTTCAGGGTATTTCCGATCTTATTACAATTAATGGTGTTATCAACGTCGACTTCGCAGACGTTAAGACTATTATGAAGAGCTCTGGTTCTGCATTAATGGGTATTGGTATCGCTTCTGGTGAAAACCGTGCTGTTACTGCAGCTCAGCAGGCTATTGACAGCCCATTATTGGAATCTTCAATTCAGGGTGCAAGAGGCGTTCTTGTAAGCATTTCTGCTTCACGCAGCCTTGGTATTATGGAAGTTAACAAAGCTATGAGCATTATCAGAGACGCTGCTGATGATGATGCCAACATTATTTTCGGTCACAATGTTAACGAAGAACTTGGCGACAGCATTAAGATTACTGTAGTTGCTACTGGTTTCGGTAAAGAAGAAAGAGCTTCTATAAGCAATAGCGGCGCTAGTCGTATATTAGATACAGTTCGCTCAAATCGTCAGGCTGTTGAACCACAGACAAGACCTGTTCAGCAGGTAGTTAACGCTGCACCTGTTGCAAATGATGACAGTGATATTCCAGCAATTCTTCGCAACAGCAACAGTGATGATCACAATTTCCCAGCTTTCTTACGCAGAGGGAAAAAATAATCTCTAATATTTAGCTGATTAACAAAGAACAGGGGCAGATATATCTTCCCCTGTTTTTTATTTATAAAAAATAAAAGGAAAAGAAAGTGAGCTTAAAACATAGATTTAACTATGAATCTGTCGCAAATCAGTTAAAAAGCACAGAGCACCATTATATAGAAAGCAGATATGCTGGTGGTATTAGTATTGCTTTGATTTACCCTAATCTTTATAGTTTAGGAATGAGCAATCTTGGTTATCTTACTGTGCACAGACTTGTAAGCTCGATACCTAATACTGGTGTAGAACGATTTTTTCCTGCTCTACAGCAAGATATTCCTTTAGATGCTCCATACTATTCCTTTGAGACAGGTCGCCCACTTGGGGATTTTAATATATTAATGTTCTCCTTTAGCTTTGAAGGTGATTTTGACAAAATACCAGGTATCTTTTCATCATTAGGGTTACCTGTATTGGCTAAAGATAGAAATAAGCATCATCCTCTTCTAATAGCTGGTGGCGCGGCAATAGCTTCGAATCCAAAGGCTCTTTCTCTTGTTTTTGATATAATAATACCAGGAGAAGCAGAAACTACGATAATTCCTGTTGTGGAAGCATTACACAAAGATGGCTTTGAAAAGGAAAAAATTGCTTCGATAAAAGGTGTGTGGGTTCCCTCAATTTCCGATAAAGTTCCAGAACTTTCTGGAGTGCACGATGTAAACCAACAGCCGGCATATTCTCATATTGTTTCTCCTTATAATTCTTTTGGTGGGGCTCATATGATAGAAGTAATGAGAGGTTGCCCAAGAGTGTGCTCTTTTTGTCTTGCAAGATGTATCTATGCACCACCAAGACCACTAAAAGCTTGTGTGTTTGAAAATTGGCTTAATGCACACCCTGATTGCAAAGACTTGGGGCTTGTGGCACCATCACTCTTTGACCATCCTGAAGTTGAACAGATTTTTTCTATGCTTCAAGATAGAAATATAAAAATAAGAAATTCTTCTGTTAAATGGGAAAGACTTTCGGCAAATATAATAAATGCTTTGCAAAAGTCTGGTATTACAGGCTTAACGGTGGCTCCAGAAACAGGTAGTGAACGCTTAAGAAAAGCAATGAAAAAGCCTATGAGCGAAGATTTATTCCTTGAAAGAATAAAATCTTTATTCGACCATGGTTTTGAACACATAAAAATGTATTTTGTAAGCTGTTTGCCTGGCGAAGAAGACGAAGATACGGATGCAACAATAGATTTTATTAATAGAGTAATAAAAGTTGCTCCTTCAATATCATCTTTGTCGGCAACTTTTTCTGTCTTTGTTCCAAAGAATCATACGACTTGGCAAAATGAGCCTGCCCCAGAACAATATACAATAAAAAAACGAACAAAATATCTAAGAGAAGGCTTAAGTAAACTAGGTTCTTTTAAAGCAAATTTTGAAAGCCCACAAGATGTTCTAAGACAGGCTTATCTGGCAAAGGTAGGTCCGGAATTAGGTGAAGAATACGATAGACTTGCGAAAGAAGAACGAACTAACAAGCTATTTAAAAAGGGACAATTTACAAACTTAGATTATTAGTTGACGGTTGACAGTTGACAGTTGACAGTTGACCGTTAACCGTTAACCGATAACTATTAACCAATTAAAAATACTTATTGACCAAGACAACTAAAATAGCTTATAAAATTTAGTCAGATAACAAATTAAGAGCAAAAAACATGGATAATCGACCTATAGGAATATTCGACTCAGGAGTTGGCGGATTAACAGTATTTAAAGAGATACGAAAACTTCTGCCATTCGAAAACCTTATATATTTTGGAGATACAGCTAGAGTTCCTTACGGAAACAAATCACCGGTTGCTGTTCAAAAGTACTCTTTAGAAATAGCAAAGTTTCTTGAAATGCAGAATGTAAAAATGATTATAATTGCTTGTAATACTGCTTCTGCATTAGCTTTATCTACACTTAGAAATGAAGTAAGAATACCTGTAATAGGAGTTATAGAACCAGGTGTCAGAGCTGCAATTAAGTCTGCTCATAACAATAGCATAGCAGTTATAGGCACAAAGGCTACCATAACTTCAGGAGCTTATCAAAACCGTATAAAAAGATTAAGAAGCTCTATTAATGTAATAGCTGTTCCTTGTCCTCTTTTTGTTCCTATTGTCGAAGAAAACCTTATGAATACAAAAGTTGCTTCTGAAGCAATGGAAATGTATTTATCCGATTTAAAAAAGACTGATATAAAGTCTTTAATATTGGCTTGCACTCATTATCCATTGTTAAAGAATCAGATTAGCAAATATTTTGATGATAAAATCAATCTCGTAGATTCAGCTTATGAAACTGCTAAAGAAGTTAAAGAAACCTTAGAAGCAAGAAGAATGTCTACAGAACAGGAAACTTCTGGAAAAGAAAGCTTTTTTGTTTCTGATAGCCCAGAAACCTTTTCCAATATAGCAGCCAATTTCTTGAATCGCCCTATAGATGGTAAATGTGTTTTTCACCCATGGGCAGAATTTTGATTAAACGGTAATAAAATGGAAGAAGAAACCTCAAAACTTGGCAAAATTATATATAATCTTATTGATGCTATGTTTTGGATAGCTGATGAAACAGCTAGATGGTGGGAAATAAGTAAAATAACCATTCAGGTAAAAACCTTCCGAAGACAGAAAGCTGTTTTAAACAAATTAATCAAGGAAAACGAAAAGAAATCAATAGGAATAAGTGTTGCGCAAACAGCGGAACTGGCTTCGTTAAACGAAAGTATTTCAAAGCTTGCAGCCAAAGAAGATTTCTTAAAAAGTAAATGTTGGTCCTGGACACCATTTATAGACTTTACTCTTATATTTTTATTGTTTCTTTATGGGGTAATAACAATAAATCCAATAAAAAAGATACAAGACAATCCTCGAACCAATATAGGGGTATTTGGCGGTCAGATCAGCAGAGTAAGAGAATTACCATTTCAGGGGCACAGCATTATTACTGATTCAATTTGGTTTGATAACAGACTTTATGTAGCAGGTAATAATGGAGTAACAATAATAAATACTGTTACTGGGCAAACCCAGAATATAAAAGACCTTCCCCAGAATTTCTTTGCCAAAGATCTTCAGATTATCAATAACCATTTATTTATAGCTGGGTATTCTGGTGTATTTGAATACGAAAATAATGTATTAAAACCTTTATTTGATGAAAATAAACTTCCTAATAAGCTTGTAAACGCATTTGCTGTTGTTAATGAACGAAAAAAGCAATATTTAATAGGAACTTTAGGGGATGGGCTGTTTAGAACCAACGGAGACAGCATTATTCCTATTTCTAATACCAGTAATTACATAATTAGAAGTTTTGGTCATCAAAGACAAGAACTTTGGATTTTACATGATGAAGGTATTTTAACTGGAAATTCAGATAAGCTTACCAGTCTTGATTTGCAGGTTTTAGCTGGCAAAAAGACCAGATGTATGGTAACTACCGACAAGAATGTCTTTATTGGAACAGATCAGGGTATTGTAGCTGGTTATAGAAGTTCAAAAAACTGGGTTTGGACTATGCTTTCTTCTGTAAAGCCTGGTTTTATCAATGACATTATAAATGCCGGAGAAGTTCTTTTTATTGCATCTGATGAAGGTGTGTTCAGATACTATAAAGGGAAAATGGATAGATTATCTAGTATTCCAACTTACTCTCTTAGCTTATGCGATACTTTTTTGGCAGCTATTGGTAAATCTTCCGTTCTTTTCTACTATTTTAATTTTTCTGGCAATATTGGTAACAGCTCAATATTTGGCGTAGTTCCTGAGCTGGGAACCTATACCCCGACTTTACCAATTACAACTTTGCCTATGGAAGTCAGACCGAATTATAAAAGAATGCCAGAATATGGTTTAATTGAGACTGACGGAAAAGAACCTCTGACAGAAAGTGCTCTTTCAACAGAAAGTTATCCGCCAGATCAAAAGCCGATGGTCGAACTGCCTATTGAACTTCAAAGACCTGTATTTTCAGATATTACCAAATTTAATAACAAATATTTACTGGCTACAACCAATAGAGGTATATGGTCCTTTGATGGTGAAGTCTGGAAACAGATTGAACATAAGGGTATAGGAAATGCCAATAAACTTTGTTGTAATGAAAAACATTGTTATGCTTATAGCAGTGAATTTGGAATATATGAAATAGTAGATGGCAATACAAATCTAATTGTAGAGCCTAAAGAAACTAAAAATCTGAAGTATCTCAGTATATGTGATGAAGATACTCTTTTGCTTTTGTATTCTGATGGCAAGGTTAAAACTTTTAAGAATGGTGAATTCAATCTATTCTTTACAATACCTAATGAATTTGTAAACAATTGTCATTCTATCTGGAAAGTTATGGATCAGTATGTAGCTGTTCTGAATCAGGGCATTATGACTCATGAATCTAATGGAAAATGGAATTTGATGTTTTTCCAAGGCAATATAGATTCTGCAAAAATTGCTGATGTAATAAACCTTAATCAAAAAGTTTTATATATAGCTTTAAATGATGGCAGAATCTTTGAATA
>JAEEGL013687609.1_pt1 | contig 10852 bp, 10 predicted proteins | sample 9134231 | NCBI WGS metagenome assembly JAEEGL01 (sample SAMN16246548, study PRJNA631951) | gut metagenome | biome: gut microbiome; feature: rumen; material: fiber-attached | host: Bos | place: Iran: Karaj | collected 2018-10
CTTATTAAAGAATTTGTATATAAAGAGTTATCCGTTTGTAAAATTGATATTATTTTTGAATTATTCATTATTTTTGAGAATATTTACTTATTATTTCGTTTAATTCTTTCTGTCTTTTTTGCATTTCTGCATTTGATTGTACATTGGGTTGTTTTTTGATATTTACAACGACATTTTCGCAAATATCGTTCATTTTTATTATTTTACTTTGTTGAATTAAATTATCGGATATCGGTCTTAAAACAATTTTCAATATACCTTTTTCTTGTGCCAAAAATATTTTCTGAGCTTCTTCAATGGAAACTGCCAATGTTACCGGAACATTTACAGAAACGGCTATTTCTTCTCTTGTATTTTTTGCTGTTCCTATAACGTCGTTACCTGCCGCCAAAACCAAAAGATTTTGAGCAATAACACAAGCTGCTTCCTCGTAATTGTGATTTTTATTTTCATATTCGACAATCGATATTAAATCTACCTTGCTTCCGGAAGATATTATACCGTTTACTTCCTGATTACCGAAAAGTAAGGTTATTGCCTTTTTATCATTTGGAATAGTGTTTGCCAAACCAAAACCGGAAGATAAAGACGAAACTTTAGAAGAAGATATTTGTTCTCCTTCTTCAAAAGGAACTATCGATATATAAACAGGATTATCATTAACATAAAAATCTTTTATATTCGATATATATTTCGGTTGTGCATACTGTTTAGGAACAACTACTTCTTTTATCATTGAAGCCGTTATAAGCTCACCTTGTTCTATTCTTTGGTTTGCAACAACAACTTTCACTTTTTCCGACATACTTTTATTTTGCTGGCCTATATCATACAAATACAACGTAGCAAAAAGAGAAGAAAGTATCGCTAATACAAAAACTAATATAATATTTTTTTTCATCTTTATTTTACATTAGCTTCGGTAGATATTTTTTGTGTTGAATCTTGAAACATACTGTTTACTTTACCACCGAACATTTTTACACCGGCAATTACAACAATAACTACTAAAACAATTATGAGAATATACTCTACCATTCCCTGACCTTTGTTATTTCTTAACATTTTTTCCCCCAATATTAAATTATTTTCTTTTATGTATATTATTTTTACAACCGCTGCCCGCAAGAACAGACAGTTTTGTTTTTATAACAAATTCTTCCATACCCACAACATTCATTATTTTCGGTAAATCATAAGAATACGATATCGATACCGTAGACAATTCGTTTGTCGGAATAAACAAGCCCTGAACGAAGTTGGAAATCGATGCCAAATCAGTAAAGCTATAACTTATAGGCTCGTAATTCTTAATATCTATTTTTATTTCTTTTATTTTATCGACATCCAGTCTTCTGCCTTCTATCATTTTGTTTGTCAAATAATTTTTGATATCTTTTTCTATATCTTCACGAGATAAATTGGTATTTGCTATCATATCGGTCCCGTATCTCGTTGCAGAAACTAATTGCTGCCATGTTAAAAGAACTCTCGCAAACCAAACAACAGAAAAAATTAAGACAACTATTACCGGAAATATAAAAACGGCTTCCGTAAAAGCTTGCCCTTTTTTATTCTTAATCATAGATTATTTTTTTGGTTTTATAATATCAAAACCGGTATATTTTCTCAAAACTTCAGGAATTACTACAGAACCGTCTTCCTGTTGATAGTTTTCAAGAATTGTTGCAAATGTTCTTCCTACCGCAACACCGGATCCGTTCAACGTATGAACAAATTCTCTCTTTTTGGTTGCAGCATTTTTATATTTGCAATTCATTCTTCTTGCCTGAAAATCTTTAAAATTCGAACAAGAAGAAATTTCTCTGTACATATTTTCACCGGCCATCCAAGCTTCCAAATCGTAAGTTTTTGTTGAGCTGAAACCAATATCACCGCTGCACAAAGCCATAACTCTGTAAGGAATACCTAACAGTTGTAAAACTTTTTCGGCATCGTTAGTTAAAAGTTCCAATTCTTTTGCCGAATCTTCCGGCTTAACAAATTTTACCAACTCAACTTTATTAAACTGATGATTTCTTATCAAACCTTTTGTGTCTTTACCGTATGAACCGGCTTCTCTTCTAAAGCATGCGGAATAAGAAGCATACTTTATCGGAAGCTGTTTTTCATCCAAAACTTCATCTCTGTGTAAATTCGTAACTGAAACTTCCGCCGTAGGTATTAAATAAAGTTCATCATCAGGGCATCTAAATAAGTCTTCTTCGAATTTAGGTAATTGTCCCGTTCCTCTCATAGATGCTCTGTTTACCAAATAAGGTGTCATTATTTCCTGATAACCGCTTTGCTTATGAGTATCCAGGAAAAATGTAATTATTGCTCTTTCCAAAGTACAACCTTCATTTTTTAACAAAGAAAATCTCGAACCCGAAATTTTTGATGCTCTTTCAAAATCAAGTATTCCGAGTTTTTCTCCTATCTCCCAATGATGTTTAGGTTTAAACGAGAATTTTGTAGGTTCGCCGACAACTCTAACTACAACATTATCTTTATCACTTTTACCTACAGGAGTTGTTTCGTCGGGAATATTAGGAATTCTCATTAAAAAATCTTCTATTTGATTTTCAACATTGAGTAAAAACTTTTCTTTTTCCTGAATTCTTGTTCTTAATTGTTCAAGCTCTTCCAACAAAGCTTTATCCGGTTCCTTTCCTTCTCTTTTTAATTTTCCAACGGTCTCGGAATCCGTATTTCTTTTTAATCTAAACTGTTCTATTTCGGTAATTATCGATCTTCTCGTATTATCCCAGTCCATTAGTTGGTCTAAATTAATATCCTGATTTCTTTTTTTTAGTCCCTCTTTTACAACATCAATGTTTTCTCTAAACAATTTAATATCTAACATTTTTTCCTCTGCAAAAATTAAACCGCTGCCAACGAGATTCGAACTCGTGATCCCCGCCTTGAGAGGGCGATGTCCTAAACCGCTAGACGATGGCAGCAGTTTCATTAAATATACTTTATAACACCTGTCGGTTATTATACAAAAATGTTAATCAAAAATCTACGAATATTGTTATTTCTTTGATAAATATTTAAAAAACACTTTTTCTTCGGGAAATTCCGCAACAAAATTTCCGCTTCTTATATTCCCGAACTGATCGTAACTTAAAATATTTTCCAAACTCCTCAATTTATCCGCACTTTCAAATACGGTTTTGTTTTCAATAACGCCTTTAACACCTCTTGCAAACTCAAATATCGGAGTTACACTACCCAAAATCAAACACAGGCACAAAAACAAGTATCTTATCTTGTACCTCTTGAAATTATATTTCCTGAACAAAAATCTCATTACCATTAACGATAATATTACAAATATTGGTATCGGGGTTCTCATACAAAAATCAACTTTTTTACCGGACGCTAATATCGGGCACAGAAACAAATAAATAAAAATCACATAATACATAATGTTTTTTTTATATTGTTTATATATCGGAATAAGATATACTCCGGCTTCCAACAATATAAAATATATAAACATACACATAATCACCCAAAAAGCCCAAGTTGTTTGTTCCGGTTTCACGCCATATGAACCTCTTGCCAATGCCTTAACATTGGAAAAAAAGTATAAAAATATTATCGGAGTTATAAACATTATTGAGACAACATTCTGAACGGAAAGGGTTCTTTTCAAATAGTCAAAAATTTTATTTCTTTTGTACTCCGTAAATAAAGTTTTCATGAAATATGGTATAAGCAATACCGCTAATCCTACAAAAGGTAATGGTGCACAGAAAAAGCACAACAAAGCAATCATTCCGTAATTTTCAACTTTTTTTCTGTTGTTATAAAACATTAATACTGTAAGCCATGTAATTATTCCCTGATTAAAAACCCAAAATAAAACTGTAGTATTTGAACTATATTGTCCTATATAAGACCACCATTCCAAATGCCAATCTCTTAAATTAAAAGAAGCATCGTAAAAGAAAGGAAAAAATACTCCGACTATATCCAATCCGGAAAAGAAGATAAATATAACTATTGCCAACAAAGCTTTACTATATTTTTTTATCTTTAAGGCAAATAATATATTTGTAAACACTAAAAAAAGACCTGTGGTAGCATAAACAAACAATATTTCATTACCAATGAAAAAAGATAAATGCCTGGAGAGAGAACAAAACAGAGATATTGCTTTTACAATAAGTGCCGACGGCAACCAAAAACCCATATAATAAACCAACTTAACATTTAGATTTTGATAATGAACGGGCCAATCATGATTTATTAAATCTCTGAAAACCGCATTTCTCCAATGATGATCGGCACTTTGATACCAAAATCCGCCTATACCTGAAAAATAGCACCATATAAGAGATATTATAAGAATTGTTAAAAATACATTTTTATTATTTATTAATTTTTCACGGCAAAACTTAGTATTTTTAAAATATCCGAGATATATGGAATACAAAAACAAAACAAAGAGTATTACTGCAATGTAAGGCTTTAACCAACCTATCAAAAATATTAATAAAGGAAGAGAAATATAAATTATGGTCAATTGATTTAAGGTTTGTAAATTTATTTTTAAATTCATTTTAACTTTCAATCCGTTTAATATAACATCTTGAATTTCATTGATTATACCATTTTAATTTATAATATAAAATAAAAAAAGTTGAAGCTAAAATATTTTAATGATAAAATATTAAAAACATATTTTGTGGAGCAAACAATGAAAAAACTAATATCTGTTGTTTCAAGCGCTTTTAATGAACAAGATAACATTGAAGAACTCTGCACACAAATAAAACAAATCTGCGAAACTTTCCAAGACAAATACGATTATGAACAAGTAGTAGTAGATAATGGTTCAACAGATAACACTACACAAAAATTAAGAGAACTTGCAACAAAAGATAACCACATAAAAGTTATAATAAATACCCGAAATTTCGGCCCTGTTCGTTCACCATATTACGGAATGTTACAAGCAAACGGAGATATTGTAATACTGATTGCTTCGGATTTACAAGAACCTCCGGCATTAATAACCGACTTTATAAAGAAATGGGAACAAGGTTATAAAGTTGTTTTAGGGCAAAAAACTTCGAGTAAAGAAAACAAATTTATGTATTTAATAAGAACTTGCTATTATAAATTGTTGAATATGTTCAACGATTCCGGAACAAAATTACCGGAACACTGCACAGGGTTTGGATTATATGACAAAGAAGTTATTAATAAACTAAAAAAATTACATGAACCTTATCCGTATTTAAGAGGACTTGTTTGCGAATTAGGATACAATTTAACATGTATCCAATATTGCCAAAATAAGAGAGAAAAAGGAACAACAAAAAATAATTTTTATAGTCTCTACGATATGGCAATGTTAGCATTTACAAATTACTCCAAAGTTCCGTTGAGAATAGCTACAATGTGCGGATTTATTTTATCGATTTTAAGTTTTTGTTTGGCAGTATTTTATCTAATTTTTAAACTGTTGTTTTGGTACCATTTACCGACAGGAGTAGCCCCTATCTTAATATCTATATTTTTCTTTTTTTCCATTCAATTATTTTTTATAGGAGTTTTGGGAGAATATCTCAATACAATATTAACTCATATTCAGAATCGTGATCTTGTAGTAGAAAAAGAACGAATTAACTTTTAGCCAAATATTTTAGTGGAGTTCTATGGTTAAAGTTTCAATAATATTACCCGTATATAACGTTGAACAATATTTAAAGCAATGTCTTGACAGTATAACAACCCAAACTTTCAAAGATATTGAAATAATTATCGTTAACGATTGTTCTACGGACAACTCTTTACAAATAATTAACGAATATCAGCAAAAAGACAGCAGAATCATTTTAATAAATCTGGAAAAAAACGGCGGAGTTTCAAATGCAAGGAACGAAGGTATAAAAATTGCAAAAGGGAAATATATCTCCTTTGTAGATTCCGATGATTGGGTGAAACAAGATTTTATAAAGATTCTATTTAACAATATAGAAAATCACAAATGCGATGTGTTTGCCGGAAGTTTTAGCTTCTACGACGACAACACTTCAAATTTTTACAATTATAAACATCCCGATTACATAAAAGAATATAAAAGCTATACGGATTTACTTTTACTACCGAACTATACTTGCATGACATGGTACAAAATATACAGCAGAGATTTCTTGATACGAAACAATTTATTTTTTGATTCAAATTTAAAAATAAAAGAAGATTGTTTGTTTTTTTATAAACTTATACTATCGAAACCTAAAATAATATTTGATAATATTCCACTTTATTTTTACAGGATTGAAAGAAAAAATTCTTTAACAAAATCCCCGTATTTTGTAATTCACAGTATTATAACTTTGTTAAAGAAAATGAAATTTTTATTATCCGAAAAAGACGAGTATAAAGAATATTCTAAAACTTTTTATGTCTATGCTTTTTTGCATATCGCTTACGGTTTAACATGTTGTAAATTTTCAAACAAAAGAACAAAATATATGTTACTGGCGGCAAAACGATTTTTGTTTAATAACAACAAGAAGTTTTCCATACCGGAAAAATTTGTGATTTATACATTTAAATTTTTTCTAAATCACGCTTTGCTTTATAAATGCTTTTCAATTGTTCTGAAAAAGATTAAAAGATTTTTGTTAACGAAATTTTTTTGATTATTTTATTTTTAAATTTCGATATTTTTTTTACTCTATCTATTCCTAAATATTTTACTAACGTAGCATATATTCTCATTTTTGGTGTAATCCAAGAGCCATAAAAATGATGATTGGAATGTGTATTTTTTGTTATTATCGTCTTATGATTTACATAGTTTGTGGCATAAAAATATTCCGGCGGAAATATTGTCAGATCATTTATGTTCTGTAGTTTGTCATTTCTGACAAATCCATACTTCTGACAAAAATACATAAATCTATAATTCACAACCGTTATATCGTAATCACCGTTTTCTTTTTTGAAATGAATATTGTTGTATTCGGATAAAAAATCTTTAAACAGTTCAAAATCTTTCTCTCCCCCCAATATTCCCAATCCCATCTCTCTCTCTTTTTGAAACCCACAAAAAGCTTTGTATTGTAAAAAAGAATCTATCGGCTTTAAAAGTTCATGATCGATATCCATATAAATTCCGCCATATTTTAATAATATATAAAATCTGGCAACATCCGACACAAAAGCATATTTTTTTTCTTTGTAAGCTTCTTTTGTATAATCACAATAATTAATATCGAAATTATTCTCATTCCATTGTATTAGTTCATAATCGGGGCAATATTTTTCCCAACTTGCAATACATTTTTTTGCAATCTTAGGTAAAGGTTTCCCGCCAAACCAACAGTAATGAATTTTTTTTGGTATCATGCTTATTTTCCGAATATTTTTATATTTGAAAAGCAAAGGAAGTAACTGCTAAAATCACCTAACTTTAATCACTTGTTCTTTATCTACTTTGTAAATCTCGTCGCATTTTTCTATAGTGGTTAATCTATGAGCTATAACCAACATTGTAATTTTACCGTACAGATTTTCTATTGCCTGCATAACTGCCTTTTCTGTATCGTTATCCAATGCGGATGTAGCTTCATCCAACACTAAAATTTCAGGCTTTTTATACAAAGCTCTTGCTATACCTATTCTTTGTCTTTGCCCGCCGGATAATCTTATACCTCTTTCTCCGACTATCGTATCCAAGCCATCAGGCAAGGAATCTACAAATTCTTTTAATTGGGCTTGTTCAATAACGGTTTTTAATTGTCCTTCATCTACATTTTCATCATCATAAAACAATATGTTGTTTTTTATCGTATCATCGGTAAGATATATAAATTGCGGAACATATCCTATTTTTGAAAACCAATTTTTTTTGTTTTTATGAATATTAACACCGTCTGCCGTTATTGAACCTTCAGTAGGATCAAGTAATCCTAAAATAACGTCAACAATTGTTGTTTTTCCTGCTCCGGTAGGTCCCATAAAACCTACAGATTTTCCCTTATCTATAACAAAAGAAACTTTTTTAAAAATATCTTTTTGTGTGTTAGGATATCTATAAGCCAGATTATTAATAGAAATACCGTTATCAATGTTTAATTCTTTGTTTTCATCTTGTTTCAAATATCCTGCAACTCTTGTATTTTTCAAATCTCTGTAAACTACGTTTATCGACGGCATGTAATACATTAACGCATTCAATGCAACTTTCATTCTGTTCATTGACGGCATTAATCTAAAAGCCGCCATAGCAAAAACAGCCATTTGAATTATTATAGTCGATGCATCTATTCCTCTGTACAACAAACCTATTATGACACAAAGTATTACCGACACAACTAAAGACTCTATCAACAATCTTGGAAATTGTTCTAAAAAGTGGTAATGCTTTTGTGCCGATGCATATTTTACGGAACTGTCGTAATATTTATTTATAAAGAATTGTTCTTTTTGCAGAATTTTTATATCTTTAATTGCGCCTAAAGATTGTTGTATCCATTTTATCATCCCGCTATGATATTTTTGATTGTTTTTAGCAAAAACTTTTAATCTTGGTTTTAAAATCTTGAATATACACACAAATATACAAACAAACAAAAACACCAAAACTATCGTAACAACTTTATTAATATAAAAAAGAAAACCCGTAACCAACAATAAAACGATAAATTCTGTTAACATAAAAAACAGATTTGACAAGAAATCGGAGCAACGATTACTGTCTTGTGTTACTATTCTAACCATTTCGGATGTATTTATATTCAAATGATAAACATAAGGTTGATTTACATAGAATTTTATTAATTGAAACGAAATATCTTTTTGTGCATCATATAATATCTTGTATTGGAAGAAATAAACAACTAACATGTACAAATTCTTTAATATGTACACGGCAATCAACAAAAAAGCTAAAAAAATCAAAAAGTTTGTAGTGTCCGATATATGAAATAAGTTGTAGACAAAATTTAAATACTTGTTTGTCATTATTATTTCAGGATTGATAACAACATTTATGAAAGGTAAAATTAAAGATATTCCCACCAATTCCAAAAAACCGGAAATAACAATAAGCATAAACAAGAAAGAAAATTTTATCTGCTGTTTTTTTGTATAAATTGTTTTTAATTTTAATAACACTTCAAATATAGATTTCATAATATCTTTATTTTCTGCCTCGTTTTTTCAAAGGAATCCAATAATATAATCCTGCCATGGAATTTGTCGGAACAAAACTTCCATCTTCGGATAAAGACAAATTTATTTTATCCGCCGGAAGAAAATTCATTATTTCTTGATTATATTGTTTAGGCAATTCTATACTTCTTGATAACTCACAATTTTCATCGGCAGCTTCCGATGCTAACAATTTTTGAACAAAAAATCTTGCTTGATCCAAAGCATCCGCAGAGATTGCGGATATTATTTGAACTCCGTATTCTCCGAACAATTCTTTATTTTTATTGTACTGTTCCTGTAAAACATTACCTATCGTTAAAATGAAAGGGCTAACCGCTATCCATTTTTCAGGAGGATCTATTTCGAGCGTAAACGTCATCGCTTCTTTTGAAAAAGTGTCATAAACTACCGCCGGCTTTATAACCTTTTCACAAACGAAACAAGATTTCTGTACAGCTTCTTCAACTTCTATAGGCAACTCTTCAACATTTAGAAGTTTTCTTATTATTCTTGATATTTCTCTGGTTCTGATATTTATTTTAAAATTTTTTATCTTTCTCATGATGAAAAACCTTATTACAACTCTATAAAAACTTAGCTGAGAAATTTTTGGTATTATATTGAATATTTTTAACCTCAAACCTCTCAGCCAATATTTTTTTCACTATTTTCTATAATTATTTTCTATGTCCGTTTCCGTCGTTGTCGTTTCTATACCTCTATGCATCTATACATCCATGCATCAAAATTATTTTTTCCCCATATTCTTTTTGAATCTGTCTCTTTTTCTCTTTTCCCATTCATAAGTTAAAGGAGCACATACAAACACACTGGAGAAGAAACCTATAATATTTCCTAAGAATAATGCCAAACCGAAATCACTTATAACTTCTCCGCCCAAGAACAAAATAACCAAGGAAACAAAAGCAACCGTCAACGATGTAATAACGCTTCTGCCCAAAACTCCGTTGATACTTATGTTTATTGTATTGGCAAAAGTTTCTTTTGCTATAAGTCTTAAATTTTCTCTGATTCTGTCGAATAAAACGATTGTATTGTTAATAGAATAACCCACAATAGTTAAAAGTGCTGCAACCAATGTTAAATCTATTTGTTTATCCATTGCTACCATTAAACCGAATGTTATGAAAGCATCGTGAATCAAAGCAAGCACTCCGACAACTCCCCACAATGCAGATTTAAATCTGAATGCAACATAAACAATAATACCGATAAACACAAAACTGAAAGCATACATTGCTTGTTTTGTTAAATGTTTACCTACCGCAGGTCCTACATATTCAACTCTGTCTGTTGTTATTTGTGAATCGGAATATTTTGATTGTAATACGGATAATATATTTTTAGCCATTTCATCTTGTGACTGATCCGTTTTTTTAACTCTTATTATAACTCCGTTTTTACCTGTTGATTGCAACTCAAAATTTAATCCTTCTTGTGCAGTCAATCCTTGCCTTATAACATCCATTTGAATATCCTTATCAAAGGAAAACTGCATCAAAATACCACCGCTAAAATCAATACCGTAATTAGGCCCCTTAATCGTTACGGCACAAATACCTACAATTATCAATATTATTGATATTGCAAATGCTACATATCTTTTACCTATAAAATCTATCTTAGGTGTCTTAAAAAATTGCAC
>JAEEGL013741929.1_pt1 | contig 10852 bp, 24 predicted proteins | sample 9134231 | NCBI WGS metagenome assembly JAEEGL01 (sample SAMN16246548, study PRJNA631951) | gut metagenome | biome: gut microbiome; feature: rumen; material: fiber-attached | host: Bos | place: Iran: Karaj | collected 2018-10
ACGCGCAACAAGCGCGACGTTTGGACCGTTCCTGTCCGTCCTTCCAAGGGGTGTCATTTTGCCACCTTTCCCGAAGAGCTGATAGCCCCTTGCGTTCTTGCCGGATGCCCAGAGGGGGGGTAATTCTCGACCCTTTTATCGGGACAGGCACCACCGCCATCGTAGCACATCGCTACAATCGCCACTTCATCGGTTGCGAGATCAATCCCGAGTATCACGCCTTCGCTTTGCACCGCATCCGAGAGGCAATGGCCCAGCCCTCCCTCTTCCCGGTCGAAAGTTTCGACTAAAGCAATTCAATCCGTTACAATTCGTAACGGTTTCAAACAACAAATAAATCAATACAACTATGGGAAAAATCCCCTGCGAGAATATCCGCATCTACGTCACCACGGCTCAAAACGAAACGCACGAGCTGCAAATAGGCGACCAGAACATCACGGCCAAAATCGACTTTGCCGATTCCTCGCTTGTCAAGAACAAAGAATAAAGAATAAGGAATTTTCTCAATAGAAAATAAACAATACAACTATGGCAAAAATCACCTACAAGGACATCAAGGCATTGCGCCAAAAAACGAACGAGAATAATGGCGTAGAGGTTATCAAGGAATATCAGGTAAATTCTCGCGTCAATATACCGACTAGAAAAACCATCAGTATGGTTGTCACTTTCTATCTGAATGGTAAGTTCATTTATGATGAGTCTTTCGTCAAACAACTTAAAAAAGAATTGCACGCCTTCGCTTTCTCGTTCAGGAAGGTGGGAAACCAGCTCGTCCTTATGTATGACATCAAGCCTGCCAATTTCGAGGACAAAGAATAACTTATCCCGACTTGCTATGATCTCCATGATAACCCTATTGTCAAAAGTCTTTTCACCGAAGCGTCCCCTCCGCTTGTTTCATTTTCCCAGCGACGAGCTGCCGAAAAAAGGAAGGCCATTAGTCGTATTGCGATATTTCGACAGGTTCGCCTTCATCGGTGCAAGATGGGATGGCCACTATTTCAGATGGGGAGACTATCGAATCCACCCATCCGCTGTCGAGGCTTGGGTCTATAAGACCGAATGGGAGAAGCGGAAGAAACGCAATCTTAAACAAACTTAATAACCTATGTCCCCCTTCAAACTAAAAATGTTCCCGCGCCGCGTGTTCTTCCTTCACTTCGACATGTCAGGCAACCAAATATCCGAACAACGCTGGGTCATATCCCGCGCATGGACACTCTTCGGCATCCGTCTTTTATGGAAGGCGAAGGATGCTTATCTTGCGAGCACCCCGTGCATGGAGACAAAAAAGGTTCTTTACGCTTGGGTATCATACAACTACATATTCCCCTATGATCTTTTCCATTCGAAAGCAGATGCTCAAGAGTACATTCAGGCAATGGAAGCGCAACCTCACAAATGTGTCTTGTCAAATATCTACGAAATAACTTGTATGCATATTGACAATGATATCATACGTATTTTAAAAGGCATGTAAAATGGATCCCGACCCAATCCCCTTCCGCGACTTTTCCGAAGTCCCTATGCAGCATTTGTTCGACTCAGTGTGGGCACAACAAATATTCTCTCCGCGTTCAGCCACCATAACCCTAAATAAACCTCCCTTCATTATGGAAACCCCAACCAACCCCGATGCCCCTACCGCATCCTTCAATCTCGAACTGGCCCAAAGTATCCTTCATGAGATGACCGACGTGTTAGATGCGCATTATAACAAGCGCTCCGACCTTCCTTCGACCTTGGTGGCAGTGGCAAATCTGTTAGCCGCCATCACCAGCATATTCAAGGACAACATCGCCGATGTAAGAATCAACGGCAAGCCCGTCCCTCTCGATCACGAGTGCATGACCCTCCACTCGTTGAAACAAGCCGGCCTGAAATACGACCTCGACTTCGGCAAATGGCTGAAATTTGACGAATAATCAAAACATCAACAATTATGCCCTCCACCCTATGCCAACTCCCGATTTAGATCTCACCATCTGCGTCCTCGAACATCTCATCGAGCGCTATGGCATCAACCGCTCACTCTCCAATGTTCTCGACAGCGAGCGTTCCATCCGCAACGAACAGCGTAAACGTGTTTCCCGAACGACCGACGAAGTTGTCGTCGAATAATCAATCGTATCACCGTAGCGAGCCAAGTTTGGCTCGCCAAACCAACCCATCATGGAAGAAAAGACCATCCCCATCCTAATGGCCAAGGAATATTGGACCAGTACGCAGCTGTCCATCGCCCGCTACACCGGGCAAATCAAGATGTTCGACAAGGAATATATCATTGTCGATAAATATGGCCGCACTATCTTCGAGACCTCCATCCCAGAAGGCGAACCGGCCGACCTGCTCCAAAAAGACTATCTCAAGTTCTACAAGACATTGGGCCGTGACAAGTTCGTAAAGATATTGGAGGACAACCCCCGTCTTCCTGATCCGAAAGTCAAGGCCCTCATGAAAGAGGCCGTGGATGCCATCAAGCGCACTAAGAGTAAAGTCCAACCACCCGAAGAACCCGACATCTTCAAGGACGCATATTGATAACCCATAACATTTCAAACACTATGGCAAAATTCAAAGAAGCCGATATCATCCACAAGATAGGCGAGAAACAACTTCGCCCATTCAAGATTGTGGGGATGACCGAAGATGGTTACTATATCATCGAGGACAAAGGTCTTTACCTCGATTGTGGCTGTGATGACCTCTACGAATTGGTGACAGACGAAACTTATCGGCACTACACCCAAAGCTGTCTATTCTATTCTTTTCTTCAACCTCCGAAAGTTAAAATTGAACTGGACGAGAAGGAAATCAATGAGATGTTAAAACCTATCGAAATTGTTACAGGTTTCGACAACCTCAGAGAGTATCTTGAACAAGAAGCCCTAAAAAGGTATTTCGCAGAGGATGCCTATAACGACTTGAAGCGCAAGGCAGAACAATTATAGACCAACAAACATGAAACTAAGGATCGCAAGAAAAATATGCAAGTATATGGGACACGGCTATCCTATCGACAACACGCAAAGGCTTGATAAGGCAGTCCGTGTTTGGGACAAAGCGACTAAAAGATTCAAGCATTTCGAGAGAGACATCACTATGCGGTGTCATCCCCATCCTTACAAGCTCAAGAAATGGGGCCCTAACACAGTAAAGAGAATCCTAAAACAAAGAAAAGCAACGCGATTATGAAACAAGTTTTGGCAAAGTGTATTCAAGCACTGACGATTGACAATTCGGAGTTCAAGGTGGGAGACGAGTACATCTTCAACTACGAACATTATCCGATTTTTGCAGATACCCCTCACGGGGTTATGGTGAAAGGTCAAAAAGACGAATATTCCATTACTCTTCGGCTTTGCCTTATTGGAGGGACGGTTCCGATTATTTATCACTTCCATGACAGACGAACTTGTGAAGAGAACGGATGGATATATGAGGACGAACTTGGCAACAGAGAACCCTTGTTATGCTTCGACGATTTCTTTCAGATTATTCCACAACTCAACAAATAACACGACTATGGACACAAAACAATTAAACGACATCAGGGACAAAATTGATAGCGAAATCGACAGGCTTGAGAAATTAGAGCGCGAGCGTGCGGAAGCGACGGATTATGCCAACGCTCTGTATTGTTTCCACCATCGGCTCGGCTTGCAGCACGCTTGGCAAATCATTATCAAGAGCGAAATTAAGAGTTAAAACGACTACTATTATGGCAGACAAAACGACACTATGGCTTGCAAGATTGAAGAATAATTCACTTCGTCTTTACGAAAACAAGCCGATAAGAAATGAGGAGTTCGGGGACTTCTGGTCATTTGATGGCAATCTCAACGACAACTCAATGAGCTTGGATTGCACGTTGTTCCCCGAAGTGACCTACGAGAACTCGCCGGTTGAAATTTCCATAATTCCACCATTTAACTCTACAGACGTGGAAGATTACAAAAAGAAATATTCAACTGCACTTGCTATGGCAAGGGAGTGTATTACTTATGTTCCGGACGAGGCAGTCAAGAAATATCTTGAAAGCATGTTCCCCGAACTCAAAGAAGAGGAAGAAGATAGAACGAGAAACGCATTGATTGAACTTGTTAAGCAGTCTTCTGATATTCTGAGCAAAGGGAACCAGACGAAAATGCTCGAATGGATTGATAGTAAAAAGCCCTTTCATTGGAGTGAAGACGATAGTACACAAGCAGCGAACGCCCTGTGGTGCATAGACGAGTTGAGCAAAACCGTAAAAGACGAAAACGGCATGGGCGCTTGCTGGGCTGCAAGGAAATGGGTAAATTCAATCATCGAAAGACTTGGGTAATGTATAATTAAAATGATCAAACTATGACAACCTTTTCTGTAAACAAAACCTCAAACGATAGGATAGGCATTTCTTTTTCGCAAGACAATGCTCAAACGACGATATTTGTCACCAATGCAGAATTTGTCCTTTTGATGGGCAAGATGCTTGATTATAAGGATGCCCATATTGAAGAATTAAAGAAAGCTGTTCAGTTAATTTAATTGACAAGAACACTACAACAACAAAATTTATAATGACTATGAAAAAGATTGCGTTCAGTAATCAGTATGGCCTAACAAAAGCTGTACTGGAAGGAAGAAAGACCATGACAAGACGGTTAGTTCCAGCAGGGATAATGAGAATGGCTCAAATGGAAGCGAAAATGTTTGGCGAAAGCTTATCGAAACGTATATGGGAGCATTCGCCTATGCTATGCGAAAGAGTCGCTATCGCTCAGTCGTATTTCGAACTATACAAAATTCTGAAGGCAAGAGGTTTTAAGCGCACAGATGCACTCTATGATGAGTTTTATCGCGCTATGCAATTTGCAAAAGTCTGCGATACCGATGCCGGATGGAACAATAAGATGTATGTCCGGGCAGATTTAATGCCCCACCACATCCACATCCAAGACGTCAAGGTCGCGCAGTTGCAGGATATCAGCGACGAGGACTGCATAAAGGAAGGGATCATCAAATATACATGCAATCTTTCTGAATATCAAGGAGTGTGTTATTCTTTCGAAGGGGACAAAAACAAGATGGGAACATTTAAAACCCCACGAGAAGCCTTTGCTTGTCTTATTAACAAGCTCTCCGGCAAAGGCACATGGGAGGCCAACCCTTACGTTTTTGTATATTCGTTCATTCTGAACGATTAACGGTATTAAGGAAAATTGTCGTTCGCCTGGGGCATGATTATCCAATCGGCAATATACAAAGGCTGGAAAAGGCCGTTCGAATTTGGGAAAAAGCATGTTGGCGATTCAAACATTTCAAAAGGGATGTTACAATGCGCAGACGATATTTGAAATTGTCGAAATTATAAACCGAATGATTTTACGTTGCATAAGCGAGAAGGTTATAGGCATTAACAAAGAGACAACCGATTGGGGTGTCATACACAAGTACAATGGAGATGGCTTCGAGTTTTGCCTATACCGATACAACGATGACCTTCATCGTATGTATTTGTCCAACGTCGAGGTGCAGCCCTCGTCAAGAAGGCAAGGCAAAGGCAACTTGATACTTCAGACGGCAGAAAAAGAGTCATTATCATTCGGAGCCGAATCCATCCTGCTTCGTGTGATCAGGGACTCTTGGATGCACGACTGGTATCACCGACATGGATATAATGACGTCAGTGAAGATCCTGGCACTAATCTTATTTGGATGGAAAAAGAACTAATAACTAAAACCGCTTTATAATCATGGCAAAGAAATGCAAAATGCCCGTCATTATAACGGACGAAGAGATTGAGCACTATAAAAGTATCAACTCAACCCCGTGCAAGGAGCATGCTACTTGCGACGACTGCAAGTTCTATCGAGATATTGAAGCTGAAGAGAATTATACTTTTACCTTCTAACCCATTTGCGAAATATAACCCAATAAGAATATGAAAATTGAAGTATCAGAAGAGGATTACAATTTCCTCAAAGACCTGCAAAATGAGCTCAACACCCAAGAAACGGACGGCAACGCGCAGCCCGTATATTGGGGTGTATTGGAAACGAGAGAAGTTGGTGTGCCCGATGAGTGTGGCGAGCCAAGAATATACAGAGGCGATGGCGTCTGCGGGACATTGGAAGAAGCCGTAATGCGTATTGATGAAAGCATACGTGATTTTTCTGAAGAAACCCAAAAAGTATGGCACGAGATTGACAAGAACAATATGCTCGATGTCGTCGAATTCGCCAAGAGCCATCTGGATTGGCGGGAATGGAGAATCGTGTATGTTGAGAACGTTCATAGCTTGGCAGAAAATACGGGTCCATTCTTTACAAAACGTGCCTGCAAGGATTATATCAAGAAGGTTGGTTATCATTTCAGCGACCCACACACCTACGCCATGACCGCCCTACGCAACAAGGAGTTTGAAAGAGTGGTGAATATCCTAAGAACAATGAAACTATAACAACTACGACTATGTTTCCAATGGTTGGTCGCTTATGGACTTTTATTTGTTTGTTTAACCCAAAAGCATCTATGACAGACTACGAAATTTGGTTAGCATACCAACTGATGAACTTCAAGGTCAGATTGATATTAGCATTGATATTGTCTCCGTTCTTTATGTTTCTCACAATTTTAAAGTGGCAGAACAAAAAGAAGAAAACATAACCATGGCTTGGAAACCCTATCCCATCTACCCTGACTACGAGGTCAGTGCCGAGGGTCAAGTGAGGCGCATCAAGGATGGCAAACTGCTCAAGCAATACCCCCAAAAGAACGGATATGTGGCAGTGTTCATCAATACGGGACGAGGCTACAAACCAATGCCTGTGCATACGATAGTCGCCGAAACTTTTCTCCACCGTATGCCACATCAAGACCGCGTTGACCACATCAACACCATAAGGAGCGACAACCGCGTCGCCAACCTCCGATGGGCAGATGCAAAAGAGAACGCAAACAACCCTACAACGAGAGTTAATATGAGCAAAGCGAGACACAAGAAACTCGAACAATCCAAACCAACATAAAAAATGCGCATAGGACTTATCGACGTCGATGGTCATAGTCAGAAGAAGAAGCTCTGGGGCGCCAATGTCTATCCCAACCTTGCCCTGTGCAAGATAGCTTCCTGGCACAAGCAACAGGGCGACCACGTTGAGTGGTACGAGCCGTTGCTATCCGGCCACATGGATCGCGTCTATCTGAGCAAGATCTTCAACTTTTCGCCCGACTACCCTTACCCCATCGACGCAGACGAGGTGATTAGGGGGGGCACTGGCTACGACCTACAGACCGAGCTTCCGCAGTGCATCGACGATGCCCAGCCCGACTTCTCGATTTATCCCAACGTTCCGTCCGACCTGTCATACGGCTTTCTCACCCGAGGCTGTCCTCGAAAGTGTCCGTGGTGCGTGGTACCGAAGAAGGAGGGTGCCATCCGTCCCTATTGGGACATAGACCGCGTGGCCAACGGACGCCGCAAGGCGATCCTCATGGACAACAACATCCTCGCCGCCGGTGACTATTGCCGACAGCAGCTCCGCAAGATCATCGACCGTGGCTACATCGTCGATTTCAACCAGGCGCTCGACGCTCGCCTCGTCACCGACGAATATGCCCAAATGCTTGCAAAGATACATTGGCTCGACAACAACCGCATCCGCTTCGGTTGCGACACCACCGCACAGATAGCCGACTGCGAACGCGCCATCGCGATGATCGAAGGCTATGGCTTCACCGGTCAGTTCTTCCTCTATACGATGATTGGCGGACGCAACGACCTTCAGGAGTGCTACGACCGCATCCATCACTGGTGGCTTCGCAACCACGAGGCACGGCGCACCAGGCAGCGCCGACCCGTCTATCCGCACGCCCAACCCTATCGCGACCCGAGCAATCCGCATCACGTCATCCCGCAGTGGCAAAAGGACATGGCCGGATGGTGCAACAAACGGATGCTATTCGAGACCATCGACTTCCCGGAGTTCCGTCCGCGCAAGGGCTTCCGTTGCAGCGAATATTTCCTCGTTCCACCCTCGACAACTACAACCCTTTAACCCCATCAATCATGTCAGAAGTATTTTCAAAGTGCATAGTCAAGATCACCATAAGCATGGTCAACTATTACAACCATGCCGAGACCACGGTGTATTATCGCTCAGGCATGACTCCCGACTTCGTGGGTCGATGGCACTGGTATTTCGACTATCTGGCAGCTCGCCTCAAGGTCGCGTATCCTCGCAGGAATGTGGTATTGACCCGTGCGGCGCAGGAGGGTATTATGTTGGGCAAGGAATGGCATGAGTACCGCCGAGGTGTTATGCTCCGCACGTGCCGGAAGAAACTGACCGAACTTGCTGCCATGCCGGTCGAAGACGATCTGTTCGGTTTTGGCCGAAGCGAGCGCGATGCCAAGGTCGCCAAGTGGACCGCCAAGCTGGAGGCTCTTGAAGCTGATACCTATCCGATCCCTGAGTCCCCCGAGTATCTGAATCGGATGAAGGAGTTTCTGGCAAACAAAGAATAATCCCAACCCCAAAAACAACATCAATATGCCCTACGGAATATGTAAAGTGTGCGGATGCACCGACGACAACCCCTGCTATCATCCCGAGCATGGCTTTTGCTGGTGGGTCGATTACACCCACGAGCTATGCAGCCATTGTGCCGACAAGTCGATAGCCGAAGACCCCGATACGCAACATTGCATCAACAGCAATGGCATTGACCCCTTTCCTGGAGTCGAGAATAAAAACCTTGCCGCCCTTGGTTGCCCTTATCCTGACGATACCGGCAGCATGTGTTTCGACTGTCCTCATCGAAACTTTCTTTGCGAATGCGATTTAGGAATAAATATCAGCGGTTTGTATGGATGAAACAGAGCTGCATGTGAAGATGTCGAGGACAATGGAAGAAGCAGCAGAGAATATGCCTGTCATTATGCCATTGCCGGGATTTGGTCATGACGGCCAGTCAAAACGACGTGAGAGACGGAAACATCGTGTCAAGGACAATAGTCGCTGGCACATGAAGAAACAAAACAAATAAGACTATGACAGACAAAGAAAAAGAAATACACGCACTGATTGACGAGTGCAACGACAACATCAACAACGGCGTAGTAAACTCCTTCGCAAGCTATGATGAAGGTGTACGCGACACCCTGTTGTGGCTATATGAGGGCGGCCCCAAGCCTTTTGTCGGCAGAGAATAAAAAAACAACCTGTATTCATCCCCAAAAAAACAAAACCCTATGACACACTTCAATGAAACCATCAACCTTATGGCCTTCCGTGGCGCCCTTCGTGCCACGATGCAGCATCCATTATCCGGAGGCAAGACCATAACCGGCACATTCATCCCCGATGCCTGGAACGACGTCACGGTAGCCGCCGCCTATGGCGAAGCCGGACGACGTGGCGAAATAGTCGCCAACGTCAAGCTCTTCATGGAGGGCTTCAGCCAGGCCTATATAGACCGTGCTCGCCAGAACCGCTTGATGCAGGGCGAGTCGATGGAGAAATGGCAGCCTGCCAGCCACCGCGTCAGCATCAAGTTCAACGAGGATACCGAGCGCAAGGCCACGAAGCAGGTGTTGCCCGAAATCCTCGGACAGCACCCCGAATGGAACACCGCCGACCTCCAAAATCCCGACCACAACAAAGATCTGGTCTATGCCTTGCGCGACCGCCTTCGCATCCCAGTCGGAAAAGCTTACGCCGTCATCAACCACGAAGACCGCCAGCTGCTCACCCCACAGCCTGCCGCTCCCGCACAACCAGCCCAGCCATGGACGCCCGACCAGCCTGCCGACGGATATCCCGGCTATCAGAACCCTGCCGAAGACCTCCCCTTCTAAGCTACGAACCCATACGATTCAGAAAAAACTATGAACCCCATCCCGAAAGACTGGTCCTCGCTCTCGTGGCAGCAGCTTGTCAGCTGTTGGGAGGCGAAGATGCGCTATGGCGGCAACGCCGAAGCGGCACAGGCAGCAGCCATGCTCTCCATTATGGGGCTAACGGTCGCAGGACGAGCCGACATCGACGCGATGACGGGCGAGCAACGCTATGCGGTCAGCAATGCCGAGTCGGGCACATTCACCATCACGCCACGCTACCTCGCGCTGGCTGCCCGCCAGCTGATACCCTGGTTCCTCCATCCCTACGGCGACCCTGGGGTGGAGGCCAAGAAGGACGAGAATGGGAAAGAGATAGCACCCGGACGCGAACCGCACCGGGGCTATGTCAGCGGTTTCCGCGACGCCATGATCCTGCCCATCGACCACATCGACATCGGCGGCGCGACCTTCGCCCTGCCACAGATGGCCTGCAACAACCTGACGTGGCAGCAGTACCGCTCGCTGCATAGCCTCGCCCCTTCCCTCTTCCGCGAAGGCAACACCGAAGCGGAAAAACTCTCCCTTCAGGCGCGGTTCATGGGGCACATCACCGTACCCGCGTTACCGATCGCCCCTACCACCGACCGCTTCGCTCCGGCCAACGCCTACACCTATAATGCCGAACGTGCCGAGCAGACCTTCGCCTTCTGGGAGAAACAGCTTCCTCTTCATCCGTACCTCTTTCACATCTGTTTCCAGACATGGCACACTGCGATGCACTACTACGAACAGACATTCCCGCTACTCTTCAGCGGCGACGGTGAGGGCGACCCCCTACAGGATGCCCTCACCGGCGAGACCGCCACGCTCAACAGCGTCATGAAGTATCAGGGCTACACCTCGCCGCAAGAGGTCTATGACGCCAACCTGCCCGTCATCCTCTCCACGCTCAACACCATGGCCCGCGAAGCCAAGGAGATAGAGCAGATGAATGCCAGGATCAAGAATAAGTGACGGAC
>JAEEGL015417281.1_pt1 | contig 10852 bp, 13 predicted proteins | sample 9134231 | NCBI WGS metagenome assembly JAEEGL01 (sample SAMN16246548, study PRJNA631951) | gut metagenome | biome: gut microbiome; feature: rumen; material: fiber-attached | host: Bos | place: Iran: Karaj | collected 2018-10
AGCTCGTCGGGCTCATAACCCGGAGGTCGTTGGTTCGAATCCTTCCCCCGCAACCATATTGGTACACAGGCTATGATCCAAGAGCCTGTGTACTTTTTTGCGTTTCTTCCCGGGAAAACCCTTGATACAAAGGCAAAGCGAGACAGGTGGGTGCAACCATGCATCTACCCGTCTCGCTTTTTTGCTTTTTCTTGTTTTTCTGAGAATGAGAGCAATTGAAGATTTGCACCCACCCCCTATACTTTTTGGCGTTTCTCGAGATTCGCCAAAAGGTTTAATCTAGGTCAAGGTCTTCAGTTGCTATTTCGCCTAATTCGCCATTGTCTGCAATCAGTTGCTCAAAAATACATTCTTCAATTACCGTGATACAAGCCTCAGGATTTTTCTTAATTTCGCTACCCCAAAATCTAATTACAGTCCATCCCATGTTTAGGAGAGCAAGATTATTCTCTTTATCTCGTTCCATATTTCGAAGGATCTTTTTCTCCCAAAACTCTGGGTTTGCCCCCTTAAGAAGCCTCGGGCGCAAGACTGTATACCAGTCTTTTCCATGAAAGAAATCACTGTCGCAGAACACTGCAATCTTGTGTTTCGTTAAAGCTATATCTGGCCTCCCAGGTAATTTGGGATAATTCTTTCGATATCGATAACCTTTCTTCCACAGCTCTTTTCTGAGTATTATCTCTATCGACGTATCTTTGGAGCGAATATGAGACATCACCTTATGGCGCTGCTCTTTGGTTAAAGGATCCATTTGGCAATTAACCCTATTAATCAGTTGTGGTTTTATTGATAAGATTAACTGTGCAATGCTTGCCAGTTGCTAGTAAACCGTTGCCTCGCAGAAGTAAACTTTTCAGCTGCTTGGCGAGCATCATCGATTAACAGATCCAATGTCTTATCACTATAGATTCTGTCCTTCTCTTCTGCGTTTGACATCGCGTACATTCCATGCCATCCGTTCTCGGTGTACTGTGTTGTGCCTCCACCATTCACCATCTTTTCAAACTTAGGCATCGCCAAATAAGTTCCATCCAACACAACTGCTACAGACCAGAAGTTTCTTTCCATGATCCTTGCTGAAAACTCGCGATCACGACCAACGCGATCCCTTATGCTTGTTTTTGCCTGAACACAGCCAAACACGATGTTTTTCCCATTAACATTAACAATCGCATAGATGTCAAAATTGTCACTGTGAACAATATCCTCTATATGGTCCGTTGGATCGTTTGCAATATATGCCTCTAAGTCTTTCAATGAACTGCTGCCGATGTACGGCATCACACGCTCCATGTCCAGGGCTGGTACGCCGACAGACAACGCGGCGATGGAGGCCATCAACGGCTGGATCAAGGCGGAACTGTTCATGGATTTGCATGTGACCGGTGAAAAGCCTGTGCAAAACGAGATTGACGACTACATTCTCTTTTTCAATGAACAACGCCCGGCCTATTCTCTGAATTACCTGACACCAAAGCAGTACCGTGAGTCCAATTCTGCTGCGGTTACTGCCTGATTCCCAGCTTTTCTCATTCTAATTTTTCAGCTTCTCGTGTCCAATTTTTGTTGACCAGTGCATTATGAGCAGATTTACCCCCTCATATATCTATTGGGCATTTGAAAGCCAAAAACGCACATCGATCATCAGAATAATTCTTTGATGATCGATGTGCGTCAAATATTTGAGGAAATAGAAACGCCAGCCCTGTCAGTCAGAGCTGGCATAAGAAACAGAAAAAGCGACAAAAAATGTACTTTTGAATCAACTTAGGTCTTGACATAGAATACAACTGTAGTACACTGGAATTAACCATAGCATAGTCAGAGGTGATTCAAATGCCGGAACCGGTTTTCCGTATTGCACGAAAGAAATATACAGGCGAAACAGCGATCGTATCCATGCGTATGCCAAAGGATATGCTGAGCGACATTGATGCCGTGGCGGCAGAAACAGGGCGTACCAGAAACGAGGTCATGATGCTGAGCATGGAGTTTGCGCTGGAGCATCTGAAAATAGAGAATAAATAAAACAGAGATAAAAACGAGGTAAAGGGGAAAAACAACATGGCTGTAATCAAATGCAAGAATTGCGGCGGAGATATGGAGATATCCGCCGACAAGACCTTTGGAACCTGCGAGTACTGCGGCAGCACAATGACACTGCCCAAGGTGAGCGACGATCAGCGCGCGGCGGCATTCATCCGCGGCGCCATCTCCTATGCCGAGGCCATCGGCAAGGCCTACCGGGATACCCTGGCTGCCGGCGACGACTATGTGAAGGCCGTCACCGAGGCTGGCAAGGGCAAAATGATGTTCGAGGGCACCGTGACCGGGAGCGGCTATGAGACCCGGGACGGCTACACCTTCGGCGACACCGTGATCCAGGGCACCGGCGCCTACGAGGGACACCAGTTGCACATCTGGTATCAGAACGAAAACATCATCAGTTGGCTGGACGGTGAATACTTTGTTACCGTGCCGGATCTGATCTGCGTCTTTGACCTGGATCAGGGTCTGCCCCAGCTCAACCCCTTTGCCCGTGTGGGCGAGAAGGTGGCGGTGACGGCTCTGCCTGCCGCCGCGGAGTGGACTACAGCCCGTGGCCTGGAGGTCTTTGGCCCCCGCAGCTTCGGCCACAACGTGGATTACCGCCCCTATTGCTGAGCCCGGACTGGGGCATGACTGAAACGAAAGGGAGAGAAGCTATGATAAAAACAGAACTGCAAACCGCGGCAGACAAGCTGGTGCGGGAGATTTTCGGCGTCAAGGCCGGCGAATCTGTGGTGCTGACCGCCGATTATGATTCCAACGCCAAGGTTCTGCGGGCCGTGTCCGACAGCGTGCGTGAAGTGGGCGCACAGGTCATGGTGATCACCGTCCCTACGCCCGGCTCTGTGGGCAAGGCCGCCGATCCCGATCTGCCCATCGAGCCGCTGGCCGCCGCCCTCTGCGCCTGCGATGTATGGATCGAGTTCAACCACCAGTGGCTGCTGTATTCCACGCCCTTTGAGCGAGCCAGCCAGAACAACCCGAGGCTGCGCTACATGTGCCTGGTGGACTTTGACGAGGACCTGATGATTCGCACCATCGGCCACGTGGAGACGCCCCGCCTGCAGGTGTTCATGCGCAAGGTGGCTGAGCTGACCCGGAACGCCAGAACCATGCGGGTGACCACGCCTGCCGGCTGTGACGTAGCCTTTGAGATTGACCCGGCGCATTACGTGGCCTGCGACTGCGGCGATGCCAGCTTCCCCGCCGTCCACATGCTCACCGGGCAGATCAACGTGGTGCCCCGCTTCGGTTCCATTCAGGGTACCATCGTCTTTGACGGCTCTGTGACCCCGCCCTTTGGTCACGCTCCCCGAACCCCCATCCGCCTGACCGTGAAGGACGGTGTGATCCAGCGGGTGGATGGCGGCGAAGAGGCTGCTGTCTACGAGAAGTACCTGCGGGACTTCCAGGATCCCGGCATGCTGAAGATGGCCCACATCTCCTACGGCTTCAACCCCGCGCCAGGCTGACCGGCAACATTGTGGAGGACGAGCGGGTCTGGGGCGCCACGGAATGGGGCATCGGCTACGTGAGCCATATCGACGCGCCGCCCTGTGGCCAGGACGCCGTAAGCCACAGTGACGGCATCTTCCTGAACAGCTCTGTCTGGCAGGACGGCGTGCAAATCATGGATGAGGGCCGCATTGTGCTGCCCGAACTGGTGGAGCTGCTGCCTTGACGCAGCACAAACGCTCCCCACAATTTGAACCCGCTAACATAAAACCGACAAGCGTCCTGCAAAAGCAGGACGCTTGTCGGTTTTATGTTAGCTGCATATGGCGGCCAGAAAAAACAGCAGCCCAGGGGCGGGGATTCGTGCCATAAGGCTGGGTTTGAAACGATGGCATTGCAGCATCATATGCGCTACTGTTTCAGTTTGCAAAGCAGTAGCCAAGATATTGATTCAGCGTTTCAATATGGGGGGCGTTGTAGGGAATGAACATGATATAGCGTTCCTTCACAGCTTCATCCATGCCTCTGCCTGCCACATAACGGCTTTGGGTCATGTCCACACCGATGAAGCAGGCCTTCCCATCGGGATCTGTGCCCAGGATCAGGTGGTCCTCAAGCGCTGCAAAAAGCGCCGGCGTCAACACCTGCTCCAGATCCGCCATGGGCACATCCTCCGCGTAGTAGGCATACACCGTCTCCGTCGTGACCACAAAATCCAACTCCTGGGTGGCCATATAGGCGATGATTTTCCCGTTGCTGGCGGCGCTGTACTCCCTGGCGATTCCGTCCAAACCGATATAAAGGCTGTCATCGAAAATGATACGCTGCCCCTTCTCCAACCCCAGCGTGGCGGCAAAGTCCCGCTCCAGCTCCCCGGCGGGAAAGAGGTTATAGTCGTCGTTGGTAAAAAAGCCCTCCAACACGGTCTCCTTATGGGCCTGCACGACGGCGTCGCCCACGTAGCCGCAGAACATCAGAGCGACCAGTACCAGCAGCATCCACTTCCAATAGTAGGTAAAGATGTAGCCGACTTTTCCCCCGAATGTCATGGTGCGCAGCTTGGCCGACTCCGTATCACGCCACAATTTTACCTTCTGCCGGAAGGCCAGTCCGTAGCCTCCGATCATTCCGCAAGCTGCTCCTTTCCAGGTTCCTCCGGGTCCCGGACGTACTTCAGGAAAACGCCGGTGATGAAATAGGAGGAGAAGAAGATATACAGGCCCACCCAGAAGAAGAACAGACCGCTTACATAGAAAATCAGCACGCAAACCAGCGCGGTCATCACAAAAAATGTTATGGTCACATGCAGGTTGCCCATGGCCATCATGAAGCTGTCGTGGATGAGCTTTTTCAGCCCGAAGTCAAAGGTAGCAAGCAGGGGATAGACATACATGGCACAGGAGAGGAAGATGAGCGCGGCGCAGCCGCAAAAGCCCAGAAGCCCGATCCCTAAGGGGCCGCCCCTGACCAGATAAAAATTCCACGCTGCCCATAGATCCAAGGCGAAAAAGGTAAGCCCGCCCAACTGGATGAGCCAGAGAAGGGTGCCCCGGGCAAAGTGGGCCTTGAAGGAGGTGAAAAAGCTTTTCAGGATTTTTCCCTCCCGGTCATTCACTTGGTGCAGCGAAAAGTCGTAAAACGCCGTGGTGGCCGCACCGATGGTGAAAATGGGCAGACTCACCACAGCCCACAGAATACTCATACAGGCCACATCGGTGATTTTGCCGATGAAATTCCAGAACTTGTTTTCGGGATTAAAGAGTTGGTACATGAGATTCTCCTGTCAGGGGTAAACTTACTCAAGAATATTGGTTGTGATGTAGTCAACGCCCAGTTTAACCAGGGCTTCTCCGTCCTCTTTGGTGTTGACGGTCCAGCAGTTGACTTCCAGTCCGGCGGCATGAACCCGCTCTACGATCTCCCCGGTCAGACTGGTGTAACGGATATCCAGGCCCAGATTATATTTTTTCAATGTATCAAGGGAGCCTTCGTCCCACGCATGCAGCAGGTACTGGGCAGGCTGCTCCGGATAGCGCCGGCGCAGATAGATCAGGTTCTTCAGCTGGAAGGAGATGAAGGTCACATGCTCCAGATAGCCCAGCTTGTCAATGGCAGCAAGCAGCTTGTAGATATCGCCGGCTTTGAACTGGTTTTTCAGTTCAAGGACACAGTGCTTTTCATACTTCCTGCAAATCCCGATGTATTCTTCCAGCGTGGGAATAAGCAGGTCGCTGCGCCCCCGCTTTCCATCAATATCGGTGAGCTGAAGCTTCCGCAGCGTTTCAAAGCTACTGTTTTCAATAATGAGGCTGTCCACCCCGACGCGAGCCGTGTTATCATCATGAAAAATGACAAACCGTCCGTCGGCAGTGCGGTGCACATCCGTCTCAATGCCATAATAGCTCTCCCGGTTGCCCGCTGCCACAAAGGCCGAGCAGGTGTTCTCCTTTTCCAAACCGCTCAAGCCTCGGTGAGCAATCATCTTCACTTGGCCTTTATTAATTTTGATTGTATTCATCAAACCGACCCCTTTTTGCTGCAAAAATCGACCTTATCACACCCTGTAGTATAGCATTGCACCCCCGGTATTGCAATCATTGCCGTTTCAGGCGGTTCAAAAATTCAAAGTTTCGGTGAAGCTGAACAAATTACACCACGCCTTTTTTCGCTTTTCCACAAAATTTTGAACGAGTTTGAAATATAAATCAATTTTTGTGCAAATTTGCGCAATATCGGCGCGAACGCTTGTGAATAATGCTCTGAAATGGTATACTTTACCCAACAATACAGCATCGTCGCTGTGAAGCAACTACCTATCACGAACAAAAATGGAGGAAAGAAAAATGAAAAAAGTTTTGGCACTTGCCCTTGCACTGTGCATGGTTTTCTCTCTGTGCGCATGTAGCGGCTCCACCGGAAGCACTGCCGCTCCTGCTGCGCCTGAGGCCCCTGCCGCCGAAGCGCCGGCTGAAGCAGCACCTGCATCCATGTACGAAGTCACCGAGCCCATCACCATCGTCTGGTGGCACGCGCTGGAGGATCAGTACTCCGCTCTGGTGAGCGAGGTTGTTGACGGCTTCAACGCTTCCCAGGATCTGGTCACCGTCGAGGCCCAGTACATCGGCGCTTACAAGGACGTGAACGAGGCTCTGGTTGCCGCCCACGCGGCCGGCACCGGTCTGCCCGCAGTCTGCGTTGCCAATACCGACTATGTGGCATCCTACGGCGCTGGCGGCGTGTTCGAGAATCTGGACCCCTATATTGCAGCCACCGGCTACGATGTGGACGACTTCTCCACCGGTCTGCTCACCAGCTCCCAGTTTGAAGGCAAGCAGGTTGCTCTGCCCTTCCTGCACTCCACCCAGGTGATTTATTACAACAAGACCCTGGCTGACGAGAACAGCATCACCGTCCCCACCAAGATTGAGGACTTCCCCGCCTTCCTGGAGGCTGGCGCTGCCGCCTGCGGCGGTTACGGCACTGTGGTTCCCGGCTGGGACCAGTGGTACTTTGAGACCCTGTACCTGAACGAGGGCGTGAAGATCATCACCGATGACAATACCTGCGATCTGGACAGCGATACCGCTGTGGGTGTGACCAATATGATCAAGGGCTGGTGCAATGACGGCCTGGCCTACCTGGCCACCGGTACCGACGCCTCTGCCACCATGCGTCAGAAGTTCTATGACGGCGAGGCCTTCTCCGTCATGCACACCTCTTCCCTGTACAACAACTATGTCAGCAAGTGCGACTTTGAGGTCGGCATGGCATGGTATCCCGCCGCCTCCACCGGCAACATGTTCTCCGAGGTTGGCGGCTGCGTGCTGGGCATCCCTGCCGGCAACGACCAGGCCACCAAGAACGCTGCCTGGCTCTTCCTGCAGTACCTCTGCGGCAAGGAAGTCAACATGAAGTGGGCCGAAGGCACCGGCTACCTGCCCACCCGTAACTCCGTGCTCACCACCGACGAAGGCGTGGCCTTCCTGGAGGAAAAGCCCGCCTTCCAGTGCATCTTCGATAACCTGAACCTGATCAATCCCCGCATCCAGAACGCTGCCTGGAGCGAGCTGGCCACCACCTGGAAGAACTACATGGACATGATGATCAACCAGAACGGCAATGTTGAGGATGAGTCCAAGGACATGGTCGTTGAAATCAACGAGATCCTGGAGGATCACGCCTGATTTCTCTCTGGGAGGAGAGCAATCTCTGAATAAACAGAAACAGACCTCAAGCCTTGCCCAAGGGCAGGGCTTGAGGTAGTCCCGCATATCGGAGAGAAAGGATTTTACCATGACCGATGTCACTGCAAAAACTGCTGTGGCCGGGGCCCCGGCAAAGCAGAAGAAGCCTTTGCTCACCCAAAGGCAGAAGTCTAAGTTCATAGACTTCCTCTTTGTTCTTCCAGCTCTGGCCCTGCTGGCAGTTTTTACTTACTACCCTGTGGCAAAGCTGGTTCAGATCAGCTTTACCGACTGGAACCTGCTCAAGCCCGAATGGAACTTTGTCGGGCTGAAAAACTGGAAGTGGCTCTTCGTGGGCTCCGGCGCCAAATACCTCTGGAACTCGTTGAAGGTGACCTTCCTGTACTCCCTGGGTGAGATTTTCGCCACCATGGTGGGCGGCATCATCTTTGCCCTAATCTTCAAGCGTATGACCCGTTCCTTCAGCGCCATGCGGGCCATCCTGTTTGTGCCCAAGTACGTGGCTATGTCCTCCTGCGCCGTGGTGTTCCTCTGGATCCTCAATACCGACTACGGCGTGCTCAACTACATGCTCAAGCTCATCGGGCTGCAGCCGGTGGACTGGCTGAACCAGGAATCCACCGCTCTGCTGTCGGTGCTGATGACCACCTGCTGGCGCGTGTTCGGCTATGGCATGATGATCTATCTGTCGGCAATGATGGGTATTTCTCCCCAGTATTATGAGGCGGCGTCTCTGGACGGCGCCAATAGCCGGGAGCAGTTTTTCAAGATCACCCTGCCTCTGCTTTCTCCCACCACCCTGTTCCTGCTGGTGACCACCTTCCTCAGCTCCATGAAGGTGTTCCAGTCTGTGGATATTCTTACTCAGGGCGGCCCCGCACGCTCCACAGAGGTGTTCGTCTATCTGATCTACCGGTACGCCATGGTAGACTTCCGGATGGACCGCGCTGCCACTTCCGCTGTTATGTTCTTCGTGATACTGCTGTGCATCACTGTGGCCACCATGAAGTACTCCAATAACGCGGTCAACTATGACGCATAAGAGAGGGGGAAGAACGATGAATCCTGAAACCGCCATTCGCAAAAAGCGCCACAGTGCCGGATACCATGTCCAGACTGTGGTGGCCGTCATCATCACCATTATCATGGTCTTCCCTCTGTACTGGATGCTGGCCACCTCCGTGAAGTCTGCGGAAGAGGTGCAGCGGGTTATCCCTACGCTGTTCCCCCACAGCTTCCATCCGGAGAACTACTTTAATGTGCTGACCCGCGCCAACTTCCTGAAGTACTACTGGAACACCATCGTTATGACCGCCGGTATCCTGATCCTTCAGGTGGGCACCGGCACCCTGGCTGCCTACGGCTTTGCCTGCGGCAACTTCAAGGGCCGCAACGTGATGTTCTATCTGGTGCTGGGTGCGCTGATGATCCCCCTCCAGGTGACCTTTATCCCTATCTATATCATGTGCGCCAACTGGGGCCTGGCCGATACCTTCCTGGGCCTGATCCTGCCGGAGTCCGTTTCCGCCTACTACATCTTTATGATGCGAAACTCCTTCCTGGCCATTGACCAGAGCTATATTGATGCCGGGCGGATCGACGGACTGGGCCGCTTCGGCATCATCTGGAATGTTCTTGTTCCTATGAGCAAGGCCACCATCTTCACTGTCACACTGGTGACCTTCTCCAATGGCTGGAACGCCTATTTCTGGCCCAAGATCATCGCCAAAAACGAGGTACGCCGGGTGTTGACCGTAGGCCTTGCCCAGCTGAAGAATACCTTTGCCGGGCAGGCAGTGTCTAACTACCATGAGATCATGGCAGGTGCCGTGCTGGCCGTGCTCCCGCTGATCATTCTGTTCCTGATCTTCCAGAAATACATGATGACCGGCTATTCCAAGGCAGCAATGAAGTAAACCGGAAAGAGATGAAGGCGCACCGCCGTCAGGCGGTGCGCCTTTTGCTGATCAGCCTCCGGTGCCGATCACTGCGCCGTGGAAGGCGGAGCCGAAATGCCCGGGAACATCGGTGACAATGTAATCCATGTCTTTCAGCTGCAGCAGGCCGTTGCCCGGCTTGGCCTGCATCTGCTCGTCGGAAAACAGCAGCACCCGCTTCTCCGCCTGTCGTGCCGCCGTCCGGAGGACAGGCATTCGCTCCAGCTCATTGAAGGCGATGCTCCCGCTTCCTGCCAGGGAATCGCAGCTGAAAAAGGCAATGCTGTAGTAGAAAAGTCCCGCCAGCTCTGCCGCCTGGCTGCCGGAGAGGCTGTCCCGCCCTGCCGCTGCCTGACCGCCGGTGCAATAGAGATGAGCGGCATGGCCGCACAAAATGTCGGCAGCAGAAATGCTGTCCGTCACCACGGTGAGATCCGGAATCCGGCTGGCTGCTTTTGCCAGAGGCAGACAGCAGCGGCCTGCGCCAATGAAAACAACGCTGTGGGGCTTAATCAGCGCTGCGGCGGTATTGCCTATGGGATCGCCGGGCAGCTCCGGACTGCCGCAGGCTACGGCGTGGGCCATGCGGGTCACGGCCATTGCTTTGCCGTGGCTCCTGACAATCAGGCCCCGACGGGCAAGTTCAGCCAGATCCCGGCGTATGGTGGCGGAACTCACATACAGCTGGGCCTCCAGCTCCTTTGCCGAGATGCTTTGCTTGCTCTCAATCAGCCGCAATATGTTTTGAAGACGTTCTTCTGACATTGCTTCCCCTTTCCCGCCGGGCCTATAACTGCACCCGACGGACGATGGCCCGGGAAGCCAGCGTGTGCTTGTCGTCGTCGGTAATCAGGTATTGGAACACGTCGATATGGGCGATATTATAGGGCCGCATCAGGCCAATCTTTGTGGTGTCAAACAGGAGCGCCGATCCTTTGGCCTGTTCCATTGCTGCTCTGCGCAGCGAAGCCGCGCTCTCTATGGTTTCTGCAGCAAAGCCCTGGGGCGTCACTGCCACCGGGGAGAAAAAAGCCAGGTCAAAATTGAAGCGGCGCAGGGCCTGCTCCGCTGCCGGCCCGAAAAAGCTTCTGGATGCCGGGGACATTTCACCACCGATCAGACGAACCTGCACAGGGCCGCTTTGAAGGCGCATTGCCATCGGCAGACTGTTGGTGACCACGACAATATCCCGCATGTTCCGCA
>JAEEGL015679349.1_pt1 | contig 10852 bp, 14 predicted proteins | sample 9134231 | NCBI WGS metagenome assembly JAEEGL01 (sample SAMN16246548, study PRJNA631951) | gut metagenome | biome: gut microbiome; feature: rumen; material: fiber-attached | host: Bos | place: Iran: Karaj | collected 2018-10
ATACAATACTTATTATTCTAACATATTCATAAGTAGATATTTGATTTAGTACTTCCAAATAATTATTGCATTCTTCTAAATTATCAAATGTTCCAATGAATTAATTATTTTACACATTTGGCAATGTTACTTCGATTTGATCAAACTTTGATATATATATATCATATAAATTATTAACCCGATTAGTTGTTAAATTTGCTAGTTCTAAGAGAAGAATTTCAACATTACTATTAGCATCGATAAATTTAACAACTGTATATGAATATATATCTTCTTTTACTTGAAGGAACCCTTCACGTTTGTTAGGATAATATGCACCACGATATTCCATAATAGCTACTAAAACATCCCATAAATTGGCACATTTACCATGCCAATATGTTAGGATTGAAGAATCTTTATCTAATTCTTCTTTTTCCCAAGTATCATTACTTTCTAAGTGATAGTACATTATTGAATCTGGTTGAATATCTAAATATATTGTTAATGTGCCATCATATAATTCATATATTACACCTTCATCAACATATTGATACTTAATCCAAACGTTATTGCTCCTAACATGATTGCCTATTATGCTGCAACAAGTAATAGTTCCTGAATTTAATGTAATATCAAATTCTTTTCTAAATGCGGCATTGCCTGGTACTTTTGATAAATCAACTGTGTATTCGGGTATTTCAACAGTTACATCACTAAATTTGACAAATTCAATTTCAACATATTCATCTGAATCACATATTATTTTATAGATTCTGTTATTCTCTACATATATATAATAGGTAGTTAAATAATCAGTTTTTGGCGCACCATCTAAATACATAAAGTCATCTACTTTGACAACATAGCATTTATTTTTCTTATCATATTGAACTTCTTCATATAAATCCTTTAACTCTAGTAAATATTCAAAGAAAGGATTAGCAAATTCTTCACAAGGAATTCCTTCATTGTTGACTATTTTATAATATTGCGAACTAAAAGATTCCATATATGTTGTTTCAGTATCGGTTTGAATAAATACTTTTTCACCTGCTATCGTAGACTCTACTTCAACATGATAATATGTGTAATCAGTATCATTTCTTCCTTTATATTTAATATCAACCGCATAATCAGAGTAAGAAACATCTAGTAATTGATTCCATTTAGTTTGTGTAATTTTGGGTTTCTGGTTATTATCTTGATTATTATTTTCACAACCAGATACCACTACTAACATTAATAACGTAAATATACAGTAAATTACTTTTTTCATAATGTTCTCTCCTTTTTGCTAATCATAACATAATTATTTTTTTATTGCAATACAATTGCAATATATAAAAAGGTTTGTGTTTTTACACAAACCTTAATTGTTATTAATTAATGTACCATCAATATAGATATTAAATTGATCTAATTGTTGATTAGTTAAATTATAAATACCTTCAATTGGTGTTGGAGTCATCTCTGTATCATATGTGATTTCATATTTAGATAAATATTTTTGTGATATATATTCTTTTGATATCATTGATAAATACTCAAACCATCTAACATTTCTTCTAATGTTATATGGGCAATCCTTTGGTTCATAGAAGTCATGATGCTGTTTCATATTTAAGATACCTAAATTATGTTTAAGTAATAGATATGCCATAAGTCTTGCATCATTGCGCATTGCTACTTCAAAATTGCCATCCGCATTAACACATAATTCAATACCTATACCATTGTAATTTCCGCCACCTTCGCTTCTACCATCTGTCGCATGCCAACAAGCAACTGTATCCGCATAAGATTGATAGATTGAATGGTCATCAACAGTATAGTTCCAAGAAGCACGATCGCTTCCATTTTGGTCATAAGCATTACTGTATTGGGAACGGCCAAGTAACAGGGCATCATCACCAGCGTAACTCATACCTGTTTCATGAGTAACAATCCATAATACATTAGTATCATTATTTAGAGTATATCCAGAATATACTCTTCTATCTAAGCAAGCTTGTGAAATAGCAGGTCTACCATCTTGATAAAATACTTTTCTGAGTAATGGTTTTTCAATTTCTTTGGAATCAACTAAATAATCAGTATTAATCACCGGAGCTAAACCTTTGTAAAGTGTTAAATAGTCATCACTCATTTTAGATGTTGTTTGAATAAATTCTGTGACATATTCAAGTTCCGTTTTGGTTGTTTGATTTAAGTTAACTGGATATTTTAATACTTTATAAGCGTTCGCTGTATAGAAGATTTCAACCATTAGATATACTTGTTTCTCTTCAAAAGGTAAATGTAGAGTTTTATAATCATAAATTAATGATGGATCTTCACATACCCAGCGGAATCTACCACCATAATTAGGTAGTGTTGTTGGTAAGATAGTTCCATCAATAAGTGTAGTATTAGCCATAAACTGATCGATTAGCTCAATAGCTTTTTCAAGACGCTTATCATAAGAGATTCCTTGTGAGATAAAACAGTAATCTTTTTCAGCTTCAAAGCCGTGTTTTGAAATCTTACAAGTTAAGCATATATCTTCATCGTATTCATGTTCAATTCTTTTACCATCATTGGTAACAAATTCAGGATGATTTGATTGATAAGTCACTGTAATATCATCCTTTAAATAAGTTGTTTGAAGGCTTAAATCCTTTGCAACAACACCACTTGGAATATAATCATCTAAGTGATCAAATACTTTTTCAAAGTAATTAGCCATCGTTTGATGAATTTTTATTTGAATGGCTTTTTGTTGATTACCAATTGAAGCAGTAAGCGTAACAATTTCATTTTTAGTAGGATTCGTTTTGATTACTTCAAAATTACTATTAAAATATTCTGGTTTATCAACAGAATATGTAACTACCTCACCATCGACATTAGATGGAAGTTCTAATTTTTCCCCTTCATATATATATGTTGGTAAATTTGTTAGTACTTTTTCTAATTGAGGTTTGTAATCAATTTGTGTAGTGCTATTTCCACAACCAGTAATAAATAGGCAAAACATAACAAAAATAAATATTAATATATTTCTTTTCTTCATAATATTATAAATCACTTTCATAATATACTTTCCATAGATATAAACCACACGCGGGGGCAACAAATGGAGCTAGATGACGATCACATCCATCAATAATTTCTTTAATATGAATTGGTTCAAACTTGCCTTCCGCAACCTTTAACATTAATGCAATAATTATCCTAACCATATTATACATAAATCCATTACCAATAATAACGAATTCTAACATATCACCATCTTGAATTAATTCAAACTTTTCAATTGTTCGAACAGTTGTTTTAATCGTATGATTTTTAGAGAATGATTTAAAATCGTGGGTACCACATATATACCTCATCGCTTCTTTCATCTTTTCAATATCGATACGATTATGAAAATAATGAATATATTTAGCACGAGTTGGATCAAATTCGCCAATATTGACAAAATAGTGGTATTCCTTTTTTAAAGCATTAATTCTAGCATGGAAGGTGTTATCGACATGCTCGACATCTTTTATATATATACTTGGGAAGAGTTTTTTATTTAAAATCTTTTTTAAGTTCTTTTCTGGAACTAGTTGAGGAGAATCAAAATGACATACTTGACCATAGGCATGGACTCCCGCATCCGTTCTTGATGCGGCTTTAATAATAACAGGGGTTTTTAGAATTTCTTCTAAGGTTTTTTCTAGTTTTTCTTGAACTGATAAGTAATTGTTTTGACGCTGAAAGCCGTGAAAACAACTACCATCATAGGATACTACTAATTTATATCTCATAAATATATTCTCCATAGTATTAAAAGGGCTATTAAAAGATTAAACAAAATTAAACACAAGATATCCCCAAAATGGCATTTTAATTGAGCAAGTTTAGTACGTTTTTCACCTGGTACATAGCCTCTTGCTTCCATTGCAACAGCAAGATCATCTGCTCTTTTAAATGAAATAATAAACATCGGGATTAAAAGAGAGATTACTTGACCAATTTTATCTTTTAATAAACCTTCATTAAAATCTACTCCACGCGATGCTTGCGCTTTTAAGATTTTATCTGCTTCTAAAAAGAGGGTTGGGATAAATCTTAAAGCAATTGAAACCATCATTGCGAAGATTGATGTTCTGATTTTGATTTTTTCTAGTGGTGATAATAGTGACTCTAGGGCATTATTTAGGGATGTTGGTTTAGTTGTAAGAGTAAGAATGGTGGTAAACATAATTAATATTAAAACTCTAACCACAATAAATGTACCATTAAGTAAACCATCACTATATATGTAAATATTATAAGTAGTTAATATTTTACCATAGATTGGGTATTGTAACATATATATAATACCACAGGCTACTAATAAAAACCACAGTGATTTAAATGGTAAATAACGATTAAAGATTAAGAATAATAGAATAATAACTGAACCAATAATAATATTTAGAATTGAGATATTTTGTTCTATTGTATATAAAAGCGTACCGGTTTGTCTAAAGATGATTTGAAAAATAAAAGTAAAGATTAATAAAAAGATGATTTGTTTTAGACTCTTTAAGTATTTTAGAATTGGTACTTTTGATAAAAGAATCATTAATAGTGTAATAAATAATAAACCACCTAATAAATAGAAGTTATTAATAGGTACTAAAAAGATAGCTACAATAAATAAAATTGTAATAATAATCTTAATTCTTGGATCCATTTTGTGAATTAAGCTATTAGTGTGATAATATTGACCAAATACCATTTTACTATTCATGGTCTTCACCTCTTATTATCGCTTCTAATTCACTTCTTTTTAGTGGAATCTTATCTAATTTAATTAATCCTTTATCTTTTAGATATATTGCAATTTTACTAATTGAAGGTAGTGCTAATTGATTTTCTTCTAATAATGCTAAATCATTGAATAATACATCAGGCTTGCCATCAAAGCTTACATTGCCTTTATTTAATACAATACAACGTGTTGCGTATTCGGCTACCACATTCATATCATGAGTAATAACAATAATTGTTTTACCTGTTGATTTCCTGTATTCCGTTAAAATATCTAATAATTCTTGTTTACCTTTTGGATCTAAGCCAACTGTTGGTTCATCTAAAATTAAGATATCTGGTTCACTAACCAAGATCCCCGCAATCGCAACTCTTCTCTTTTGTCCACCACTCAAGTTAAATGGTGGCCTATCAAGTAAGTCTTCGATATGAAGTTTTTTGGCAATTTCTATTGCTTTTTCTTTTGCCTCATCTTTTTTAGCTCCAAAATTAAGAGGTCCAAACATGATATCTTTTAAAACAGTATCTTCAAATAATTGGTATTCTGGAAATTGAAAAACAAGACCAATGCGTTTTCTAATTGGTTTTAACTTTTTATTTCTTTTTGGTTTGATTGTATAATCAAAGACTTGAATATTTCCTTTATTTGGAATAAGTAGGGCATTAAATAATTGAACAAGCGTTGATTTACCACTTCCGGTAGCTCCTAAAATACAAATGAATTCGTTAGTACTATCAATATTTAAGTTGATATTATTAAGAGTAGGAACTGGATTTTTCTTATTATATGAGAATACTACATTTTGTACAGATATTCCCATAGTGCATCCTTTATTTGTTGATTTTCATCACCTAAGCTATTAATCAAATCAACAATTGGTAGATTTAAGATATGTGCTTGTTCTAATATTTGATTGTTAGTTAATATATCAATTGGTTTGCCACTGGCTAGTATTTTACCATCATTAATCACTAATACTTGATCGGCATATAAAACCTCTTCAATGTTATGAGTGATTGTTATAATCGTTTTTGAGGCCATATTTTTAAGCATATTGAGCGTTTCGATGATTTCTGCTACCCCAATAGGGTCTAACATAGAAGTTGCTTCATCGAAGATTATAACATCTGGTTCCATAGCAAGAACTGATGCAATAGCGACACGTTGTTTTTGTCCACCGCTTAAGTCTTCCGGATTTCTTTCTAAATGAGTATCCATTTTGACAAGAGTTGCATATTCATTAATTCGCTTTAACATTTCATTTCTTTCAATACATCTATTTTCTAAGCCAAAAGCAATATCATCTTTAACAGTGGAAGCGACAAATTGATTATCAGGGTTTTGAAAAACAATGCCCATCTTACTTCTTAATTTTTCAACACCTGCTTCATCTAATAATTGGCCATCGATATATATATGACCTTTATCAGGAATAAGGAGGCCCATCATAAGTTTAGCAATTGTTGATTTACCAGATCCATTTGGTCCAATAATCGCAATCATTTGATTAGTATCGATTTCAAAAGATAAATCTTTAACGACACTGGTTCCTTGTTCATAACCGAATGTTACTGAATCAAATTTGATTTTCATGATATCCCTCCTTTACTTTTCATATTATACCACTATTTAATTAGTTTTACAACTTGAATATATATAAAAAGAGTTATGGAAAATCCATAACTCTTTATTTATTATTACTCAACGAATTCAATGATTGCCATTGAAGCGGCATCGCCACGACGTGGGGCAAGTTTAAGAACTCTTGTATATCCTCCATTACGATCTTTATATTTAGGAGCGATTTCTGAGAATAATTTTTGAATGGCGAATTGACCATCTTCAGCTTTTTCAAAACGAACTAGTCTTGCGGCTTGACGTCTTGCTGCTAAAGTACCTTTTTTACCTAATGTAACCATTTTATCAGCCATTACTTTTAAGTCTTTAGCTTTAGCTTCCGTAGTTTCAATATGACCATTAATAATTAAATCGGTGATAAGGTCGCGGAATAATGCTTTTCTTTGAGAAGCTTTACGACCAAATGTACGATATCCCATTGACATATTAATAATCTCCTTTATTCATCATCTTCATCATTGTAATCATCTTCGATTACATCTTCTGAAGTGTTATCATATTCATCTTCATCGTCATCATCTTCATCAAAATAGCCATCGCTATTTCTTAAAGATAAGCCAATATCATTAAGTTTTTGAATAACTTCTTTTAAAGACTTGCGACCAAGATTACGAACTTTCATCATTTCTTCTTCTGTCTTTTGTGTTAATTCACCAACAGTATTGATGTTTGCACGTTTTAAGCAGTTGTAAGAACGAACTGAAAGGTCTAAATCTTCGATCTTTTGATCAAGTTTCTTGTTAGAAGGTTTTTCTTCTTTTTGAGTCATGAAGGCTTTTTCTTGAATTTCTTCATTTAAGCCAACGATTACTTCAAAGTGTTCTTTTAAGAATTGAGCAGCTAGTGATAAAGCATCAGTTGGTGCCATTGAACCATTTGTCCATACTTCAATTGTTAATAGGTCGCAATTGAAATTATCTTCATAACGAGTCTTAACAACTTCATAACGGCATTTCTTAACTGGTGTAAAGATTGAATCAATTGGAATTAAACCAATAATCCGGCTATTGCCTTCTTTACAAAATACTTTATTTTCATCAGCGTTAACATAACCAACACCTTTTCTAATTCTTAGCTTCATTGTTACTTTAGCACCTTTAGCTAGCGTAAATAATGGTTGGTCGGGATTAACGATAGTAACTTCTGGCATATAAGCTTCTTCACTTGTTGGAATAACTTGGGTAAAGTTCTTATTAATTTCGCCAGCACAAACTACTAATTCATCATTAGTATTATTTTCAACATCAAATATAGTTTCATAAACACGACCGTCAACTTCAAATTCGCCGACTTTGTCTTTTTCACTATTGATTGTAAATACTACATTTTTAAGATTCAAAATGATTTCGGTAACATCCTCTCTAACACCGGGAACTGTGGTAAATTCATGTTCGACATCATTAATGGAAACTGCAACGATTGCAGCACCAGGGAGTGATGAAATTAACACTCTCCGTAAAGAATTACCAATTGTTTGACCATATCCTCTTTCAAGTGGTGAAACACGTAACTTACAATAAGTAGGATCATCATTAAATTGGTTATCGATTTCAAGATTTGGTCTAATGAAATCTAATTTTTTCATTTATTTTCCCTCCTGTAAATGAACTTATTCAAATAATTAATTATCCACGTGGTCTCTTAGGTGGACGGCATCCATTGTGTGGAACTGGTGTGCAATCTTGAATTGATGTAATTTCAAGACCAGCAACAGCTAATGATCTAATAGCAGCTTCACGACCAGGTCCTGGTCCTTTAACTGTTACTTCAACTTTAATCATACCGTTATCCATTGCAGCTTTTGCGGCGGCTTCTGAAGCCATTTGAGCTGCGAATGGAGTTGATTTTTTACTACCTTTGAAACCAACAGCACCAGCACTACTCCAAGATACAACATTACCAACTGGGTCAGTAATTGTAACGATAGTGTTGTTGAATGTAGAATGAATATGAGCTACTCCATTAGGTATACTCTTTTTAATACGACGTTTACGAACAACTTTCTTTGCCATTATTCGCTACCTCCTATTTCTTCTTGTTAGCTACAGTCTTAGCTGGGCCTTTACGAGTGCGGGCGTTAGTTCTTGTTCTTTGTCCACGTACTGGTAAACCTTTACGATGACGAAGACCACGATAACTACCAATTTCCATTAAACGTTTGATGTTTAATGCAACGTCTCTTCTTAAATCACCTTCAACATTGTACTTAGCTACTTCTTGACGAATTCTTGTTAATTCATCTTCTGTTAAATTTTTAACTCTTTTTTCAGGATCAACATTAGCATCAGCTAATATCTTAGCGGCAGTAGGTCTGCCAATACCATAAATATATGTAAGAGATATTACCACATGTTTATCATTAGGAATATCTACACCTGATATACGTGCCATAGTTCAGCAATCCTCCTCTTATCCTTGTCTTTGTTTGTGTTTAGGGTAAGCAGAGCAGATTACCATAACACGACCTTTTCTTTTAATAACTTTGCATTTATCGCAAATCGGTTTTACACTTGGTCTAACCTTCATTTTTAAACCTCCATAATAGTTTAATATATATATTCTTTATATTTATTGATTACTTATGACGACGAGTAATCCGTCCACGTGTTATATCATATGGTGAAATTTCAACAGTAACGCGGTCGCCTGGTAAAATGCGTATCGTATGTATCCGGATTTTACCAGAAACGTGGGCAGTAACAGTGTGACCATTTTGTAGTTTTACTTTAAATACTGTGTTAGGCAACACTTCCTCGACTGTTCCTTCTACCTCAAAAACATCGCTTTTAGACATCGATTTTTTCTCCTTCATATTTTGTTAGAATTTCGCAACCATCGTCGGTAATAACAATAGTATTTTCAAAGTGAGCACTTGGGGCACCATCAGTTGTCACTGTGGTCCAACCATCACTTAAAATTTTAACGCGATAAGTTCCTAAATTAATCATTGGTTCAATGGCAAGACACATACCTTTCTTTAGGAGTGGTCCATGACCAGCTTCACCATAATTAGGAACGGCGGGGTCTTCATGCATATGTTGGCCAATACCATGACCAGTGAAGTCTCTTACTACTCCGTAGCCTAATCCTTCAGCGAATGTACCTATTGCATGAGAGATATCTGATAATCGATTGCCGGGTTTAGCCATCTTAATTCCTTCATAAAACGCTTGTTTCGTCATACTAACAAGGGTTTTAACTTCTTCACTGACTTCCCCAACAAAATGAGTTCTGGCAGCATCACCATGATAACCATGGTAGATAGCACCAATATCTATAGAAATAATATCACCATTTTTTAATATTTTCTTTTTACTAGGAATACCATGAATAACTACTTCATTAACTGATGCACAAATTGAAGCAGGATAGCCTTGATAATTAAGAAATGATGGCGTTGCTCCACAAGATATGATTGCATTATATGCAATTTTATCTAATTCATAAGTGGAGATCCCTGGTCGGATCGCCTTGCGCACTTGTTCGTGCGCATATGCGGTAATCCGACCAGCTTCTTTCATTAAAGCTATTTCACGATCACTTTTAATCGTAATCATTATTTAATATCCTCCAAAGCTTTTAAAATATATTTTGTAGCTTCAGATGCTTCTCCTTCACCATTTAAGTTTCTGATTACACCTTGACGTGTGTAATATTCAATTAATGGTTTAGTTTGTTCATTGTAAACATTTAATCGACTCTTGATAGTTTCTTCATTATCATCTTTACGTTGATAAAGAGGAGATCCACAATCATCACAGAAACCTTCTTTTTTAGGCTTAAGTGTTAATAGATTGTATCCTTTTCCGCATGTAGGGCAAAGGCGTCGATTAATAATTCTTGATACGATTAAATCATCACTAACAACTAAGTTAATGACAACGTCTAATTGGAGATGTAATTCTTCTAACATTTGATCTAAGCAATGTGCTTGTTCAATTGTTCTAGGATATCCATCTAATAAGAATCCATCTAGACAATCAGGCTTTGAAAGACGATCTTTCACAATTTGATTAGTTACATCATCAGGTACTAAAAAACCTTTATCGATATAACTCTTTGCAAGTAAACCCATAGGTGTTTCTTCTTGCATCGCTTGTCTAAAGATATCTCCGGTTGAGATATGAGGAATCCCATAATGCTCACAAATACCTTTCGCATAGGTTCCTTTACCAGCACCAGGAGCGCCCATAATTAAACAACGCATTAATCTTTCACCTTTCTATAGGAAGCCGTGATATTCTTGGGCTTCAGTTTCTTGCTTGATTTGTTTTGCTGTTTCAATAGCAACACCGACAACGATCATGATACTTGTTCCACCAATTGTTACTGAAGATCCAAGTTTGAAGATCCAAGAGAAGATAATTGGAAGAGATGCAAGAATTGCAAGATATGTTGCACCTAATAATGTTACTTTGAATAATACTCTTGAAATAAAGTCAGCTG